>Ga0056908_1000157_pt1 | contig 71396 bp, 80 predicted proteins | sample EBPBio142010_DNA_FD_55020 | JGI IMG/M metagenome (GOLD analysis project Ga0056908, IMG submission 55020) | Wastewater treatment Type I Accumulibacter community from EBPR Bioreactor in Madison, WI, USA - Reactor 1_10/4/2010_ DNA | ecosystem: Engineered > Bioreactor > EBPR > Anaerobic-Aerobic >...
CGGCTGTTCGGGCGCATCGGCCAGGCGCTGATCGAGGCCAAGCAAGCGGGCCGCGATCCGTTCGCCGCCATCGAGGCCGTCATGTCCTGGGATGCTTTCGCCGAGAGCGTCACCGAAGCGCAGCGGCTCGCGCAACCCGAGGACTTCGATTTCCTGCACCGCATCGGCGAGAGCTACGCCACGCTGCGCCGCTACGCGCCGGAATTTCTCGACGTGCTCAAGTTGCGGGCCGCGCCCGCCGCCAAGGACGTACTCGACGCCATCGAGGTGCTGCGCAGCATGAACAGCGACAACGCCCGCAAGGTGCCCACCGACGCGCCGACCGAGTTCATCAAGCCGCGCTGGCAGAAGCTGGTGATGACCGACACCGGCATCGACCGGCGCTACTACGAACTGTGCGCGCTGTCGGAGCTGAAGAACGCGCTGCGCTCCGGCGACATCTGGGTGCAAGGCTCGCGCCAGTTCAAGGACTTCGAGGACTACCTGGTGCCGCCCGCGAAATTCGCCAGCCTCAAGCAGGCCAGCGAATTGCCGCTGGCCGTGGCCACCGATTGCGACCAGTACCTGCATGACCGGCTGACGCTGCTGGAAACGCAGCTCGCCACCGTCAACCGCATGGCGCTGGCCAACGAGCTGCCGGACGCCATCATCACGGAGTCGGGCCTGAAGATCACGCCGCTCGATGCGGCGGTGCCCGATACCGCACAGGCCCTGATCGACCAGACGGCGATGATCCTACCGCACGTCAAGATCACCGAATTGCTGCTGGAGGTAGACGAATGGACGGGCTTCACCCGGCACTTCGCCCACCTGAAGTCAGGCGACCTGGCCAAGGACAAAAACCTGTTGCTGACCACGATCCTCGCCGACGCGATCAACCTGGGCCTGACCAAGATGGCGGAATCGTGCCCCGGCACGACCTACGCCAAGCTGGCCTGGCTGCAAGCCTGGCACATCCGCGACGAAACCTACGGGGCGGCACTGGCCGAGCTGGTCAACGCGCAGTTCCGACATCCCTTCGCCGAGCATTGGGGCGACGGCACCACGTCATCGTCGGACGGCCAGAACTTCCGCACCGGCAGCAAGGCCGAGAGCACCGGCCACATCAATCCGAAATACGGCAGCAGCCCAGGGCGGACGTTCTACACCCATATCTCCGACCAGTACGCGCCGTTCCACACCAAGGTCGTGAACGTCGGCGTGCGCGACTCGACCTACGTGCTCGACGGCCTGCTGTATCACGAATCCGACCTGCGGATCGAGGAGCACTACACCGACACGGCAGGGTTCACGGACCACGTCTTCGCGTTGATGCACCTGCTGGGCTTCCGCTTCGCCCCGCGCATTCGTGACCTGGGCGACACCAAGCTCTACATCCCGAAGGGCGATGCCACCTACGAGGCGTTGAAACCGATGATCGGCGGCACGCTCAACATCAAGCACGTCCGCGCCCATTGGGATGAAATCCTGCGGATGGCCACCTCGATCAAGCAGGGCACGGCGACGGCCTCGCTGATGCTCAGGAAGCTTGGCAGCTACCCGCGCCAGAACGGCCTGGCCGTCGCCCTGCGTGAGCTGGGACGCATCGAGCGCACACTGTTCATCCTGGACTGGCTGCAAAGCGTCGAGCTGCGCCGCCGCGTGCATGCCGGGCTGAACAAAGGCGAGGCGCGCAACGCGCTGGCCCGCGCCGTGTTCTTCAACCGCCTGGGGGAAATCCGCGACCGCAGCTTCGAGCAGCAGCGCTACCGGGCCAGCGGCCTCAACCTGGTGACGGCGGCCATCGTGCTATGGAACACGGTCTATCTGGAGCGGGCCGCGAACGCCTTGCGTGGCCACGGTCAAGCCGTCGATGACGGCCTGTTGCAGTACCTGTCGCCGCTCGGCTGGGAGCACATCAACCTGACCGGCGATTACCTCTGGCGCAGCAGCGCCAAGATCGGCGCGGGCAAGTTCAGGCCGCTACGGCCGCTGCAACCGGCTTAGCGTGCTTTATTTTCCGTTTTCTGAGACGACCCCTTCCATGATCACATTTCCGGAGCGACCTGCCACAGGCAGCGATGAAAACCGACACATCCTATGTCAAATGTCCGTTGAAAGGCCTTTGCAAGACCTGATCGAGAACGCCGTTCGGCATGGCTGGTCAGATCTCGAAGTCCTTAGTGCTATTATCGAGGTGGCTGACAACCTTGTTCTCGCTACGGGCGCCAATAGTGAGCTTGAGCAGCTGCTATCAGGACTTCGAAAGCGAACCTAGATTCCTCCAAAGACGCATGGCGTCACCCTCAAGCACTCTGAAGCTTTGGGACAGGAGTTTCCGGCCATGATGCGGGTTGGGGTAATGCACCATGGCCGGAGGAGAGCCACGACATCATGTCGGGATAGCCGATAACACCATCCTACATTCGCGCTCACAAGCCCGGATCGTCTTCCTCACTGCGAATTGAGTAGATGTCGCCGGCGTCCGCGTCGTCGCGAAGCCCTTTGAATGACGAATGACGCAGTTTTCTGTCATTCGTCCAGCCTCGAAACTCAATCTCAGCAACAAGCGTCGGCCTGGTCGAAACCGCGCCCTTCTTGAGCCCGACAGCCGTCTTCTTCACCTTCAGCTTGTCGAGCTGCGATCGCAAATCTCGCATCTGCGCCGATTTGAAGCCCGTTCCAACGCTACCCACATACACGTACTCTGTCCCTGCCCTTGCGGCCAACAGGAGACTGGAGAAGCCGTCAGGAGCCGAAGAAGACGGCTCATATCCAACGATCGCGAAGCTTTCGCGCTGGACGCACTTCACCTTGATCCAGTCTCCGGTTCGCCCAGATCGATAAGCCCTGTCCCGATGTTTCCCGATGATGCCTTCCAAGCCAAGCTGGCAAGCCTGCTTGAGCAGGAAGACTGGATCCGCTTGAAACTCTTCTGATAATCGGATGCCGCCTTCCTCGCCCGCCAATAAGTCATCTAAAAGGTGTCGCCGACTGGAATACTCGACACCGGTAAGGTCGTGACCATCGAGGTACAGGATGTCGAACGCGTACATAATCGCAGGCCCCGCGGTTGCGGCGCTCCCTCGCCCGCCAAGCGAGCTTTGCAGAAGTCCGAAATCCGAGCGGCCCTGTTCGTCCAGCATGACGGCCTCGCCGTCGAGGATGAACGTAGCCGGTCCGGTCGCAAGCGCGGCCGCCTCAATACCGGGAAAGCGGTGCGTCCAGTCATGACCGCCCCGCGTGATAATGCGCACCCGATCAGGCTCGCGGTGGACCGCGATCCTGTATCCGTCCCACTTGATGTCCCATGACCATTCCGGCCCGCTTGGCGGGCGTGCGACGAGACTGGCGAGGCATGGTTCGATCCGCACGGGCATGGGATCGAACAGCAACTGCGGCTGGCTTGGGTCGCGGCGTCGCACCCGCCCACTTTGCAGGGGCGCGTGTTCTTCCGTGCGGAGCGGCTGCGTTGGAGGGCGCGGGCGTCTGGTCATCCCCGTATTGCATCAGGGAACCCTTAATATCCCGTACAATATGCGCTAGAACACGACGCAAGAGACCGGGCGGATGAACGATGACTTCAAGAGAGCGACTATTGGCGAAGGTGCATGACATCGCTGATCCCTGCGAAGAACTCCGGCAGGGTTTTCGTGCGTTGGCAGCGGACCCATCAACACCCGCAGATGTACAGCAAGCCTCTCTCGATCTGGCTGACGCTATCGAGAAGGTCTTCCAGATCGCGCACTACATCATGAAAAGCGAAACGTCAGCTTCAGGTCATTGAGGGGCAGACGGTGCGCTTTTGCCAGAGGAAGTCGGTCCCGGCTTCCGCTTCGCGGCGCAAGCTAAGCCTCCTGCGGCTTCCTTTTTCCTGGCAAGCGCGTCGAGAATTCCCGCTTTCCCGGCCTGAAGATCGGCCGTCGCTATGCTGAAAGCTCCGATACTCTTCATTGTTCGTTCGGCTCGCCGCGACGAGCAAGCGCCTATCGGCATGCCGAGCGGCGCCCTGGTTCACTTTCTCATTGCGCTAATCGACTTTGAACCAGATCTGCCCGTGAAGCGGAGCGCCCAACACTCGGAGCGTAGCGGGCAGATCGATCCAGGGAACCGGCTGGCCGGTTAACTTCTGGAATGAGCGTCCGATAAGCGGACGCACGATTTTTTATACCTATCCGCTCTTACGACAGGTCGCGGATCGCGCCAATGGGCAAGCGCGCAAGCGCTGTCCCTCGTCTGGAAAAACGGCTTTCACCGCCGAGCCGGCGAACCTTCCGTTTTTCCCTCCTCCGGACCCATGACCCGCTCCACCCCCTGACGGGAGCGGGCTGCGCCCTCCCCCTTCGTTCCGCCGGATGTGGGGGCACATCCTACGGAACGTAGGCAGAGGCTTCGCCCACTAGCGGGCTTGCTCCCAAGGGAACCGGGAAAACTTTGGAGATTGACCTATGACCGAGATTGTCAGCATTCCGCTTAGCAAGCTTGATACGGACCCGAAAAACGTCCGCAAAACCTACAAGGCCGAGGGCGTCGAAAGCCTCGCAGCCTCCATTCTCGCCAATGGTGTTGTTCAGAACATCGTCGTGCGCAAGGCTCCCAAGGGCCGCTATTTTGTTACGGCGGGCGGTCGTCGGCGCGCTGCTTTGTTGCTCCTTGTCGAGCGCGGCCAGATCGCAGCCGATTACGCCGTGAACGCTATCGTAAAGACCGCCGACGAGGCGACAGAGCTTAGCCTGACTGAGAACGTGCAGCGTGAGGAAATGCACCCTGCTGACCAGTATGTGGCGTTTCAGGCCATGGTCAACGAAGGCAAGGCCATCACGGATATCGCTGCCCGGTTCGGTGTCACTGAAATCATTGTTCGCCGCCGATTGGCCTTGGCGAAGGTTTCGCCAGTCCTGCTGGACCTGTTTCGCAACGACGAAATGACGTTTGAGCAGCTGACCGCCTTCACGGTCTGCGATGATCATGAACGTCAGGAACAGGTCTGGGAGTCTCTTGATCGCTGGAGCCGCGATATCTCGCGGATCAAGTCGGCGCTGATGACAGACGAAATTGCCGGAAGCGACAAGCGTATCAAGTTCATCGGCGGCCTCGATGTCTATGAACAGGCAGGAGGCGCGGTTCGCCGCGACCTGTTCGACGCGCAGGGCGGCGGGTTCGCGCTTGACGTAATACTGGTTGAGAAGTTGGTCAGCGAAAAGCTGACAGCGGTAGCCGAGCCATTTTTGTCGCAAGGTTGGAAATTTGTCGAAACCTACATGCAGCGGCCTGACTGGATTTTCGGGGTCCCTCGCGTCTATCCGAAACAGATCGAGCTTTCACCTGATGAACAATCTGAACGTTCGCGCCTGTGCGCCGAGCATGATGAACTCGTAGAGCTCATGGACCGTGACGAGGGCGAGGAAAGCCATTCGGACCGCATCGATGCCATCAGCGCACGACTGGATGAACTGGACTCGATGCAGGAGGTCTTTTCAGACGAGGACAAGGCGAAAAGCGGCGTCATCGTTTCCTTAGACTACTACGGAAGGCCGGATATTGCGGTGGGCATCCGCAAGCCGGGTGATGATGACCAGAACGAGGAAGCCCAAACGGACGATGACGACAGCGAGGTTTCCGAAAAGGTTGAGGAAGTCGGCCCGCCGAAGATCGTCCATTCTGCTGTGCTGGTCGAAGACCTGACAGCGCAGAAGACCGCAGCGCTCCGTGTCGAACTCGCTAACAATCCCGATGTTGCTCTGGTCAGCGTTGTTCACGCCATGCTGCTCGATCTTGTTTATCCCGGCACCTATGGCCGTTCGCGAGGGATGACCGCACTACAGATCGCCGTGACGCATGAGCGTCTACAAGGTTCGATGAAAAGACCGGATGCAAGTCGGGCGACCGAGGAATGGGACCGGATTGCCGAAAACTTCGGATATCAACTCCCCGGTGAGCCGGAAGACCTATGGGACCATCTTCTTGAAAGGTCGCAGTCGGAGCTTCTGGGACTGCTGGCCTATGCCGCCGCACACACCCTCAACGCTGTCGAGACGAAACATAGCTTTCGCAAGGACGCATGCGCTCACGCCGACCAGATCGGGCGCACTCTAAAGGTTGAAATGACCGACTGGTTCGAGACGACAGCCGAAAGCTATTTTTCCAGCCTGAACCGCGTAAGCATTCAAGCGGCGGTGGCCGAAGTAAGAGGCGCTGATTTTGCTTCGCGTGTCGCGGGCATGAAGAAGGCCGAGGCGGCGGCTTTTGCCGAAACCGCAATCAAGGGGTCCAACTGGCTTCCGTCGCTGGTGCGGATCGCCCCTGATCAGAAGGCCGAGAAGGAACAGGCTGAACCCCGTTCGGAGGATGAGCAATCTTTCCCGATGGCAGCGGAATAGCCGCGCTGCTGTCAGCCGGTCACGTCCTCCAGCGTGACCGGCTCCCCTCTCGACACGAGGCAATTTCATGTTCGATCAAGTCCCCGACCCCACGAAAGCCGCCGAATGCTGCTGCCAACTCATTCAAGCATACCTGTCCGATCCAGAGCATGTGGATTGGAGTGATGTTCAAACGGCAGTCAACACGGCGCTAGAAGCATTCAATCTTCCGCCCACGTTCTTCGAGCAACAGGCTCAAACTGCCTGATTCTTGATTTTCACCACCCCGCCCGTCTTTGGTCCGATACCAGAGGCGGGCGTTCTGTCATTCGCAAACTTAGTGCAATACGGGGATGAAAAGCCGGTTCATGGGTTCGGATCGTCGCGAAACGCGCCTCTCCGTTGAGAGGAGGCCCAGGCCCCCTCCTCTCAAACTCTCCTTCCCGCCCGAGGTCAAAAGCGCTGTAAAGGTGCTGTTAAACGGGAATTTGAGCCATTTCGGTAACGTCGCCGCACGCTCTCGCGCACGTCGATACAAATATAAACCCATGATTTGCAGGGGTTTCAGGCGGAAAAACCGCATTTGAATGCGAATTACGAATGAGATAAAGCTCAATCGTTGCGCCAAGTTGGGTAATCGGGCTATGTATCGCACTTAGCCGGAATCAGATACTGTTCCGACTCGCACATTCTAACTGAATTTTTGGAGAACGCACCGGCCCAGAAAAAGAAAACCGCTCCCGAGAAGCCCCGGAAGCGGTCTGCAAAGTCAAATAATTAAGCAGATTTGTTCTCGCAGACCCTCCTTCCCCTGTCAATAAGAAAAACGCCTTTTCGGTGAACGGCGAAGCTTTGTCTGGTCCCTTCAACAGGAGACAGGACAAATGAGGGAAACCCTCACGAATAAGCGGCTAACTGGCCGCAGAATGACAAAGGAGAGAGCCGAGTTCCGGCGACTGGCACAGTCAACGGAAGTCGGAACGGTGACGCGCGGCCAGTTGGCCGTATTGTCACAGAGCCTTCCATGCACTGGCCTCATTACCAGTACCGAAAGCCACCTCCTTACAGTGATCATCAACACCGCCCGGGCCGATGCCTTCGACAAGGGCGGACGACCCATTGTGTTCAAGTCCAACAATCAACTTGGGTTTGAGATCAACCGCTCGCCTGGGCGGGTCAGCCGTATCCTGTCGAGGTTGTTCGACGCCGGGCTTGTCACGATGCAGGACAGTGCGAATTTCAAGCGCTATCCTATCAGGGACGGCGAAGGCGAAATTTCGGACGCTTGTGGCATCGATCTGCGTGTGCTGATTGCCCGCTACCGTGAGCTCGACGCACTTGTGCGGCAGAAGCGTGAGGAAAAACGCGCCAACGACGCCGCTGCGCGCCGCTTCAGGGACGCACTCAGGAGCGCCCGGTACGCGCTGATGAATGCCGCCGATATGACAGAAACTGCCCTCGCGAGCCTTGCATCTCGTATCGACCGCATCGCAGCCTTCGTTGGTATAGCCAGCAGAACGCCCGCGTCTGTTTCGAGGCGCGCGGCGCGCTTGTTGGAGTGGCTTGTTGGACGCTCCCTTAAGGCATCGAAGCATCCTGAGAGTTCGTCTGATCATGATAATATGACATGCACGAATGTCGAAAACGACATGCACAAACAGATTACAAACCCCCATCCCTTTGACCTGAGTAAAGAGGAACGGCGTCCGGCTAACGCCGGACAACACAATTCGTTTAAGGCTGGCTCCGCCAGCAAGAGGGCTTTTGAGGAAAGCCTGACGAGAGGATCCGACCCAGACAATGGGCAATCTCGCCCGCAGCTAGGGATTGTTGCTCTTGATGATGTGTGGAGGGCGGCGCCATCGTTGAAAGACTATTTCCCCGCCGCGCCACGCAGTTGGTCCGACCTCGCCCGGCTGGCCCCGCAGATTTGCCGCTTGGCCGGCGTTTCCGAGGACGCGAGGCTTCGCGCCGTTGATCAAATGGGCCAGCAGGCCGCCGCGATCGCCATTGCGGTCACTTTCGAAAAATACACTCGCCAAGAAGTCAGCTCACCCGGAGGGTATTTGCGCGCGATGACGGATAGGGCTGCATCCGGTGAGCTTCATCTTTCACGTTCTGTCTTCGGGCTTGCCGCCCGCAACTCAATGGAGGCTTTAAATTGAGAAAAAACCCCGTTTTTTCGGCACTCTTGTTCGCCCTGCTGTTTTCACAATCTGCCGGCGCGGCGGACTATTCTGGCCAAGCACGCGTGATCGATGGCGACACCTTCAGCATTCGACAGCAGCGGATCAGGATTGCGGCAATTGACGCCTGCGAGCGCTCGCAAAAGGGCTGGAAAAATGGAGCGGAATGGGCGTGTGGCGTTGAAGCTCGCAGTTATCTTTCTCGCCTTATCGACGGGAAGCATGTGACATGCACGATCATCAACGAGGACCAATACCGTCGCCTTGTCGGCCAGTGCTTCATCCAGCAAACCGATATCGGCCTTGAAATGGTGAAAGCCGGCCAGGCGCGACTCCTGTTGCAGTATTTACCGCGTGGCAACTCAATGCCCCTTAACGCTTACCATCAGGCCGAAGACAGCGCCCGAGACAGACGTTTGGGCCAGTGGGCGGCCGAGATCGACGCGCCGAGCAATTTTCGCCGTTCAAATTCCCATCAGTAGCCCAATGGCAATTGAACCCGGACCCGTCGAAATCCCCTTTTACTAGCGCCAATTTGGCTAACCGTTGCAGCGAAAAGCCGTTTGTTTTCGGTTGTATGCTTGCGAAAGTTGAATAATATTGGCGCAGGAACATGCGGGTATTGTTGTTGGTCGTACAGGTGATGTTTGATAGACGCTTTCAGTAGACACCCCTCCAAGGCGGTTGCTCTTGATGCCCGTTCGCACAGCGACGCGGTTTGCGCAAAGCTGGCTGTCTTCCAAATTTCCCCGCCTTCGGCTTCCTCGCGAAGCAAATTTGGCAGCCTTCCAGCCTCCTCCGCTGCGCTTCGGCCTCCGGTGCGCACCGCTTTCCGCTGTGCCTTGTGAACGCTCATCGCAACCACCAAAGAGGAGTGACCACCATGAAAAGCATCACCAACTACATCCAGTTCAACGGCGACAACATCGAAACCGCAGACGGTACCGGCCTCATCTCCACCATCGAGCGAGACCTCCCCATCAAGGTAACGCCTTTCTCTTCCACCAACGAAAGAGCCCCGACGCACCGCGTCTACGCAACGTCTCCCGCAGGTCACAACCTCGACGTGGGCGGCATCTGGAAAAAAGAAAACGGCGAAGGCAAGCCCTACTACACGATCTCGATCAAGCGCATGGGTTTCAATGCCAATCTGGGCCGCTTCCCCGGCCAGGACGATCCGACTCTTCAGGCAATCATCGAGTGGGAACCCCGCGATTGATTGCGCAGAGAAGCCCGGTTCATGACCGGGCAACTCACCGCGAAAAGGCTGAAAATCCGCCAAATAGCTGGATTTTTGGCCCTTTTCGTGTTAGGTTGAACAGTAATTGGAGATTTGTCGATGAACATTCATTCCACCCGTCCCGACCGCTCCCCGGAAGCCGTAGCGGCTCGAAAGAAGAGCACCGATCAGGCCCGCGCGATGAACATTCGCCAAGGCTATCAGGGAGACGACGCCCTGCTCGAAGCGGCAACCGCTGCTTACGTTGCCGGCGATCTCACCCGCGAAGAGTATCGCGCCCGCATCTTGCCGCAGCCCAAGGGCTGATCATCTCACTTAAGTCTCAAGAGGCTCAAGGCCGTTTGCTAGCGCAGACGGCTTTTTGTTGGTTTACGCATGGCTGAAGAACACCCCAAGGGTTCCTACACTTATCCCAACACGTCGGACGATCCGGATCGCCAGAACGTCCTTCGTAACAAGTTCGGTATCGAATCCAAAGCGGAGCTTCGCACGGTCGAGTACCGTGCAACGCAGGACCGAATTTCGGAAATCCTTGAGGGTGATGGTCCCAAGGGGAACTTTGATGCCGCTCATCTCAAAGCGATCCACGGTCACATATTTCAGGACGTGTACGAATGGGCGGGTCACACCCGAAACGAAAGCCCGGTGGTTGACGGAGCTCGTGTCGAGCCGATTGGGGGCCTTTCAAAAGGCGGGACGTCTTTCCTGCATGGCGCGCGTATAGACATGGGTCTGAATGAGGCGCTGAAGCCGATCAGCGATCCGCAGGCGCTGCGAGCCGCCAGCAGGGAGGAATTCGTTGAGCGGGCCGCAAAAACGCTGTCAGAACTGAACTACGTGCATCCCTTTCGCGAAGGGAACGGAAGGACCCAGGAAACCTTCATCACGGAGCTCGGCCGGCATTACGGGCACGACATCGATATGAGCGTGATCAGCAAGACCCGTATGATTGAAGCGTCCATTGCCACGACAAATGACCCTGCCAGCCCGGCGCTGAAGCACGTCATTGAGGATGCGATAGACCCCAACCGCCGCGAGGCGCTGCGCGGTGCCTTCGCAGATCTGGAGCAGGTCGGCGAGAAACCCTTCGAGCATTATGTTCGCACTGCTCGCCCGGGCGAAGAGATCGAGGGCCAGGTGTTCGGTCATGACAACCGCGTTGCAACCCTTGTGACCGAGAACGGCATTATCGCAGTCGATCGCGCCGACCTTCCGGAGCGGATTCCGGCCGACGACGAAGAGGTGAAGTTCACCGCCCGATCTGACTTCAGAACCTTGGGGCGGCCGGAGCAGGAGGCCCAAGCCCAGCCTAAGAGCGTCGAGCAAAAGGCTGAACAAGCGCCACAGCAGTCAAATCACAACGCAGAGCTCAAGACCGTTGAGGCGCAGCATTTAGCAACGCGTCAGCAGCAGACCGACCGGGACGACCGGGATCGCTAGGCCGTTCCCTTCCCCCGTGCAGATCATGCACACGCAGCGCCGTTAGAGCGTCCTGCACTCTTATGTTCGCCCTCTCCCGTTTCGTTGGATGATTGACGGACAAGCTACGATAGCCCCTCCCCCATGCAACCGCTCCGCGGTCCTCCTCTCCGTTGCGGCCCTCCGGGTGCATGCGCTCGTCTCGGCTATCTCCGTTTTTTGCCGTCAGCCAACGAAAAGGAGACGGCTATGCAGAGCAAGGACACCTACCAGCGCATCACGGACGCCATCATCGAACAGCTGGAAGCCGGAACGAAACCCTGGATCCGCCCTTGGCGCGGCACGGTCCGCCGCTCACCGGTACCGCTTCGCGCCACCGGTGAAGCCTATCGCGGGATCAACGTCATCATGCTGTGGCTTTCCAGCCAGCTCGCCGGCTACGATGAGAACACCTGGATGACATACCGGCAGGCCCAAGATTTCGGAGGCCAGGTCAGAAAGGGCGAACAAGGAACCCTCGTCGTCAAGTACGGAACCTTCACTCCGAAGGAGCAAGAAGCCGACGACAAAAGCATCCCGTATCTGAAGGGTTACACTGTCTTCAACGTCGAGCAGATCGATGGCCTGCCCGACCGCTTCAAAAGCCCGGTAGAAGACATTCCGGAGGGCTCCATGCCCCTCCTCGGGCAGGTCGAAGACTTCATCGGCCGAACGGGCGCGAAGATCACCTATGGCGGCAAGCACGCCTGCTATCGTCCAGGTCCTGACGACATCGAGATGCCGGCCCGTGAACGCTTCCTAAGCGAAGTCCATCTTTACAGCACGGTCCTCCACGAGCTCGGTCACTGGACCGGCGCAAAGCACCGTCTCGATCGCGATCTTTCCGGCCGGTTCGGGTCTGAAACCTATGCCGTGGAAGAGCTCGTCGCGGAACTATCGGCGGCCTTCGTATGCGCAGACCTTGGCGTTGAGCACGATCCACGCGAGAACACCGCGACGTATCTGGAAAGCTGGCTGAAGGTTCTCAAGCAGGATAAGCGGGCGATCGTCACAGCCGCCGCCAAGGCTCAGGCCGTTGCTGATTACCTTCACAGCATGCAGGACCAAGGAAAGAAGGAGGCCGCCTAGCGGCCTTCAGTCTTCACTTTCTCCGGGCGGTCCTCAGGTGTCATCCGTGCGACGATCCCAATAAGATTCCGCACGGCTTCGTGCGGTAGGCTTCGCGTGAGATGAGAGAGCTCTAGGTGATCCTTTGCCTCTTCAGGCGTCCGGCCGTAAAGATGAGGTGCGGCGGCAAAGAGCATGTCGATCGGCTGGAAGCCAAGAAGCTCACACAAATGGATCATCCGTGTGACTGTCATCCGCGAAAACGCGCGCTCATAGCGACCGTACACGGCTGTCGAGAGACCGACGATGGAGGCAAAGTCTGCTCTGGTGAGTTTTTCATCTTCGCGAGCCTTGCGCAGAAATGCGGAAAGCTTCTCGTCCATTTCCTTGAAACTCACGATACCTTCGAAACCAGGACGGCGATAAAGAGGCCGGTCTACTTCGTCGTCAGTGGTCTCAACGAGGCCCTTCGAACTCTTGTATTTGATTAGGTCTCGCGTTTCCGACATCACCCTCAGCCTCAATCCGCTTTTCGAGCGGTATTCTGTTCCAAGCTGAACCAACTTGGCACTAGTCTGTTCCTATGAATCACCAAAAGGTCTTTCTACCAATTTGGGGGTAAGGTTTACAATCGGCGGCAAGTTGCAAACTTAGCCAATTTGGCGAACTCATCGTTGGTATATTAACTGCATCGATCAGCGCAATATAGCCTGTTTCAAAGAATATCCAGTTATTTGGTTCTAAGAGAAACTAGAGACCATTTGTCATCTTTGCGCTCGAAGACCCCTTCCAATAGGGTGTCTTCTTTGATCCAACCGAGTTTCGCAGTCATCTCACATGCGATGGCATTTCGAGCTAAACTAATACAGCGATCGACGTGTACGGATGATTGAGAGCCGTAGTTTTCTATATCCCATTTGGATACGATAAACAGTTGCTCCTTGGCCGCTTCGTCAGTCGGCCAGTCGCCCTTATCGGTTACATCCGCCTCCTTCAGTGTTCGCGCCAAAATGGAATGTTTCAGGGCGGGTAGATCTAAACCAACCGTAGCCGCTTGAGGCGCGAGGATAACTCCAAGCACGCCACCCAACGCAACGCCAAGAAGGAATTTCGGGTCTAAAATCAATACCCGTTGTCCCGCAAGTAATGGTCTATGGCCGTCTTGATAATGACGGTCATTTTAACTTCGTTCTCTGTGGCAGCGCGCGCAAGGCGCTGTTTCGTTTCGAAGTCCAGTGGGCAGTTCACGAAGTGTTTGCTTTCCCTCGCCTTTGTCTGCTTCAAATCTTGCAAGCGCAAACGCGATGCCTCCTGGCGGAGTGCCCGCGTCGTGGTGCGTTCACGGCGAACCTCTTCATTAGGGGAAATAAGTTTTCCGGCGTGTTGTTCCGTCGCTGGCTGGATCTCAGCTTGATCACGAGCCATGATTTGCTCAACACCTTCCGAAACGTTTCCAATTGCCGCTTGTGGTATCGTGGCCTCCGGCGTGACAGGCGCGTCCTTTGAAGCTTGTGCCGGAGCAGCCTGAGCGGTTGTCGGCTCCTGACGGGGCTTGCGAGGGGCAACCGCAAAGTCTGTAACGCTCGTGTCTCGTTTTACCATCGGTTCAACCCTTTGCGTTGGTCTGGAGGAAGCCTTCGACTTCCTGCTTGAGAGCAAGAACTTCTGCGCGTGCCTTTTTCACGGACTCTGTCAGTTCAAGCATCTGCAGGGTGCCATAGCCGGTTCGGATTTCTCGATAAGGGTTTCGCTCAACAAGCTCTGTTTCTAGGAGATGCGAATTATAGCCGCCCTCCTGAAGGTTTGCGACGAACGGACGGATCAACCGATACTCTTCAAGTGCACGGTTCGGCATGCTGATGCGTGTCCGATAGATCAGGTGAGGAATGTCCCGCCCTACCCGATCGCTCATGTCCGCTACGTCGCTTGCGGCTTGCCCTGCTGCAACAATCTCATCCTGCGATGGCTGAACCGGCGTAACCACAACATGAGAGCCTGCGATGATTGTATCCCTCGTAACGGTGTCCTGACCGGGCGAGTCCATTATCACCACGTCATATTTGGCGGCGTCCCTTTCGAGTATCTGCCGAATACCCGCGTCCTGAGCTGCGGTGACAAGGGTAATGCCGTCCGGCTGATTGTCCTTATCAATCGAACGCTGAAACCACGTCGATAGATTTTGTCGGCCATCCGCGTCGATGAGCAGAACGGTCTTGCCTTCGAGAGCATACTCTCCGGCCAGTAGGATCACGGCAGTTGTTTTTCCTGCGCCGCCTTTGCCGCTCACTGCGGACATACAAATCGTCATAGCTGCTTCCTTTGCTAGCCCAAAGAAAATCGTCCGGCGCTCTAAGGCCCGAGCGCACTCGTGGGGCATGATCGTGCTTACGATCTTCTCCACGGTGTTCTCACACGTAGCATTCATACGGTTGTTAAAATCTTAACAACGATACGGAAACACGCTGGCGCAACACGGTAACAAACCACCATCCGACCGCACGATGAGAAACTAAGGTGCGGCCACACCATAAGTCAACTCGAATGTTAAGATCAAAGCCACGATATGACCACACGGTATGTTCGTGTGAAGTGTTTTTGACGTGCGTGAAGGTCATGTTGCTCTGAAGGATGAAAGGGCAACATGTCATAACCACACGGCTAGTCGTGTGGTTTTTTCGTGTGATCTGTCCGTGTGGTGAACCCCGGAGCCGCGTGAAGGCCGACTTTGGCAGGCGAACGGAAGCTGCAAGGGCGTAGAGCGAAGCGTCCCTTGCGGGTGAGTACGGCTGTCATACCAAGGGCTTCTTAGCGGTTTTGGTGGTGAACCCTGGTGAGCGTTTCAATGCTTTGAAGCCGATGCGTAAGCGTCGGTATCAGTGGGCGAGGAGATGGATAAAAGGAGGCGATATTTTACTATCATTAAGGGTGCCATTAAGGGTGGCAGGATACGCAAAAATGTTTTACATCTTGATTGCTGCTATCGAGGGACTGGCCCTCGATGCCTTCGCTTGGCTCTGGAAAGGCCTTCGGCTGATGAGTGAAGAAAGTTTGGTGACGTCTGCGACTATGGCCCGGAAGGGCCGGCTCATAAACGTGCGCGTGACGGATGGCGAACATGAAAAAATCGAGGAAGCTGCCAAGGCGGCTGAGATGAGCGTGTCGGCGTTTTTCCGTTCCCTGCTGCTGGAGGGCGCAGGCGTTCGGCCGATTTTGACGCGCGATGACCGGCTTATCATGGCGGCATTGCTAGAGGATATGCGCAAAATTGGCATCAACTTGAACCAGGTCGCACGCGCCTTGAACAGTGGGAAGGCCGTTCATCCGAGCGAGTTGGATATCAATCTCGCCAACGTCCAGTCGATTCAGGCCGCCGTAATGCTTGAGCTTCGATCGCTTTCAAGGCGTGCTGGCTACCAGCGGCGCGGGGAGGAATAGCGTTGGAGTTCTTCTTTGGGGCTTTCACAGATGAATGGGAGCAGAAGCGCGCGGCGCTGCTGCACGAAATGTCACTTGGGGGAAAGGCTCGGCAATCCGAAGAAAACCTTTTTAAGTACGTTCATCAGATCAAGGAGGTTAAGCGCGGGGGAGGCGGACCCAAGGCTAAGCCCATGCGGATGCCGCGCATGCAGTTTCCCCGGATCTCAATGCCGACTGGTATAGCGGCGGCTTCCAGCCGCCCGATGGAGGCACGTCTAACCAGCGTCGCGAAAGGTAGTCAGCCAGCTGTCGTGAAAATGGCCTCATACGGCGGCGGCGCGCGGGTTGGATCAATGCTCAACTACGTCTCGCGTGGCGGTGAGTTGAAGGTAGAGACTGAGAACGGCGAGAAACTGGAAGGCCGTGAGGATCTTGCTCGTGTTCGCGGCGACTGGAACCACCTGTTTCAGAACCGGACCGAAAGCCGTGACATTGGAAGCTTCTCGGTTGAGGTCGCTGACGGTGCGAATGGAGAGGATTTACACGGGCGGGTGCGCGATATCCTATCGAGCGGTTTTGGCGATCGCCGGTATGCCTATGCCGTTGCAGAGCACAATGATGGCTCATTGAGGATAGATGGCTTTGTCGTTCTACGAAGCGGGCAGGGTGAGAGGCTTACGGCCGACGCCAAGGCGGCCGTGATCGTACAGCAACGTTTTGACGCTAGCGCAGTCGCAGGTCAGGGCGCTGCGACGTTTTCCTTCGATGGCTACGGAAACGGCGTCGATTACGGCACCACAAAGGTTCGGGAGCTTGTTGCGGACAGTGCAGAGGTTCGGGACGATCGCGGTCGCTTGATAGCAGACGACAAGGCGGCCGGGGATCTCGTTCAGAAAGAGTGGCGCGAAGAGCTTCATAGCCGCAAAAGCCGTGATGTGATGCATGTCATCATGTCCGCCCGAGCCGGAACCGATGCAGGAGCCTTTGAAGGCGCTGTTCGGGATTTCCTCGCTGACCAGTTCGCAGGACATCGCTACGTCTTTGCGATGCATGATCCTGAAACCGACACCAAGGAAGCGGAAGAGGGGGGCAAGCGTCCGCATGTCCATGCTCATGCTATCGTCACGATGCGATCAGAAGCCGGGGACCGCATCGAGACAACGCCAGCAACCTTCCGCCAATGGCGTGAAGTGATGGCCGAGAAGGCGCGCGATCACGGCATCAATATGGAAATGACGGATCGACGGGAGTTTGCCTCAGCGCCTGCGTACACTCGTAACCAGGTCAGGGCCGTGAACCGCGATGGCAGGACGGAGCATGTTGGAACAAGTGAGCCAGCTCAGGCGCGTTACGATGCAAAACGATCAGGCCGACGCACCGTAGCGTCAAGTGATCGCAGCCGGCAGTATACGGTTAAGGCTCAGGAGACGTGGCAAAAGATAGCTGCGATTTCCGGTGATAGGCGGACTGTAGCATTTGCAGCTGAACATCGTGATGTCATTAAGACACGGCTCAGAGAACTTGATTCTGCAAACAGTTCGACAGTCGTTCACTCGGATTTCGGCGGCGATTTCCGTACAAATATGATATCATTGCAGAAGATGCTTTTGGAGGCAGAGGACATGCGCGAGCAGACACGCCAGGAGTTTGAATCCTACGAAAAGACCGTCGAAACAGCTCTGTTCAGACTTGAGCGAAGTGCTGGACCCGACGACAGGGCCGGTTTCGATGAGGTTGCCACTACTGCTCGGGAAATTGTGGATCTCCGCCGCGAAATGCTCGAGCTGAACGAGCGCGTTGGTGACAGACCAATTGGCAACGAGGTCGATCGGGAACCGCTTGCTGACGAAACCACCCAGCGAGAAGGAACAGGGGGGCGTGGTGAAGCCATCGCCACGGACGCGGTCCGCGACGACGCCAGACGCCTCGCCAACGAGGCTGACGATGTCAGCAAGAAGTGGGATGAGGCTGTTGCCAAGCATGGCGAAGCGGTCGTTGAAGCTGGCAATGATGCGATGATCGATGTCGAGCATTTCAGAGAAGGTATCGCGCTCGTCCAATCGGGCGAGTTTTCTGAAGAAGACCTCGAAATGTACGAGACCGGGCTCAGATCAGCGCTTCGGCGTGCCGCCGAGCTCGCGGCCGACGGGAACGCCTACCTTCGCGATGTTGCGGTCGAGGATCCAGAGCTTCGCAGCGAAGTCGAAAAAATCGAGCGTGATGACAGTCGGACAGACGAAAGCACGACCAATAAAACAGCTTCCACGTCTGATGTTCCTGACGATCGTCAGCGTGACCTTCAGCTTGGTGCGGAAGAGGAGCGGGGCCAACTTACAAGCGAGCGCGAGGCGCACGAGCTGGCCGACACAATCGAGGCTACAAACAAGCAGCAAGATCGTGTAAAACAGGAGCGTGAGGCTGAACAGAAAGCAGGAGAAACCACGCGATCTGATCCTGCGCAGCAGCATGTGCCTCGTCTCGAAGAGCTTGAGCGCGAGCAAAACGAACAGAGGGACCGCGATCGAGAAGATCGTGAGCGGTAATAGGCCATGACAGAGCGATACGTGATTCAGACGGAGAACAGAAAGTCGGACGAAGCCGTAGGGAAGGGCATCGTCGCGATTTTCGCGCTTGTCGCTGTGCTTGCTGCTGCCAGCTTCGCGTATCAGACGGCTGTAGAGTGGTACGAGGCGGCTGCGATCTGGGTCGCAGACGCGGGCCAGTACGTTGCAGGGTTCTGGCCGTTCTAGGCCATCTAGCAAGTCGAAGTTCGTCGGCCCTGAGAGCGGATACTCTCAGGGCCGTTTCATATTCAGGCTGACTCTGGATCTGGAACGGTTGCGGCGAAAACGTCCATGATGTTTTTCCGTTTCGTCGGGTTCTTACCGGAGCTGGTTTTCTCGACCTGCTCGCGAAGCCTTTGTGCTGCAAGAGAATGCAGCGCTTCAATTTCCTCTCGCCGCGCGATGACATCCGACGCTGCGCTATTGCGCTTCCGCGGGGGTTTGGGCCGGGCTGCGGGCGTGGCTTGGGCTTTAGAGGTCAACGCCGCCGGGTTGACGGTACGCTTCGCTGGAGTGGCGGCCGGCGCTGTTGCTTCCGCTGGCTCCGGCGCCTCCGTCGCAGGGATCCGGTTATCCCGCTCTTTCTGAGCGGGAGCGGCTTCCGGCGCGTTCGTTTGGGCTACAGCCGAAGGCTCAGCAATCGGCGCTGCATTTCCAGCGTTCTCATATTCCGCTGTCGTCGCCGGGACCGGCTTTGATGGAAGGTACTCAATATCCGGAACGCTTGGGATATGAGCCTGGGCGTAGGCTTCAGCAGCCTTGAAAGGCTGCGTGTTGAAGAACCGAAGCTTTTCGGCAAAGATTGGACGCTGGCCCTCTACCAGCAGGATCATTCTATTTTCCGGCATTTGCCGGACCTCCTGAGACATCATGAGGTCCCGCTCGCGGATTTGCTCGACCTTCGTCCGACGTGGAAGTCCCATGATTTCGATTGTGCGAGACTCCGACGAGTAGCGAATCGTCCTCTTGCCGAGAGCTCGTGACGCATAGTCGGCCGTCGCCTGATCATTTGCACCAAGGATCAACTGATAGCCGCAATTCCCCAAGAGCGAGTGCCGCGAGGTCTCTCCATATATTTCATCTAGGTTTTTCAGGTCTTGGATAATGAATGCGAGCTTGATCTTGTAACCGGCCACGTAAGGCAACTTTGTCATGATCTCGTCCATGCGTTTCAGCTGGCGAAATTCATCGAGAAGAAAGTAGACAGGAAGTGAGTTTGGATCGTGCTCAAGCGTGAGAATATCCATGACCTGTTGGACAAACAGGGTCAGTAGGGGCCTGAGAAGCGTGATGTCAGTGATGTTCGGAGCAAGGTAGATTGTTATAGGCCGCCGCTTCATGGATCGAAGGTCCATGTCGGTGAAGTTCGTTGCGGCGACAACGCGTTCGTTCTTGAAGGGTCGCATAGCCTTTTGGATATCCAGAAGGGCTGATGCAGCGGCTCGATCGGACAGAGAAAGATATGAGTTGAAACTCTCGACGGTAAATTTCGAGAGGTAGGGCTCTTTCTCCTTGATGTGCTTCATCAACGCCTGGAGGTCTACGCCGCTGTTGAAGAAAGAGTTGATTTCACCGAGATTGCGGCGGTCCCGGTAGAAGGGGCTTTCGAGAATGTAGCTTATGGCGCCGGCGAGGACCTGCTGCGCAGTGGCTTGCCATACTGAATTCTCAGACTCCGTGTTCTCCGGAACAAGAATGCTGGCGATGTTCTGAATGTCGGTGGTTCGATTGCCCCGTTCAGGTCGCACAAAATCGAGGGGATTGTAGCTGTTCGTGCGCTCGGAACCCGGCGCAAAAATGAAGACCTGGCTACCATTCTTTTTCCGGTAGCCGGCCGTCGCTTTGAAGACCTCTCCCTTCAGGTCGGTCACGATCATCGAGCCTTCGTGCATCAGAGCATTCGGAATGACGTAACCAGCACCTTTACCGGATCTGGTCGGCCCTATGATCAGGTGATGGCGATCGTCCTGTGCCCGGAGGACCTTGCCTCCGAAACGACCGAATATGTGCCCCTTCTTGCCGAACCATTTCCCCGTCCGCAAACCCGCAATGTCCTGAAATGCGGCGTCCCCTAAAGGACTAGTGATGGGCTTAAGGCCAAGATAGGCAGTAATAGCGGCGATCACGAACGCCGGCACCAATGATCCGAGTGCAACCTTCTGCAGGGTAGGATTATCGCTGTAAGCCCAGAACTGCTGAATCGGAGCGAAAGGATTGCTTCTTATCGTCGTATCGAGGATTCTCCCGTCGCCGTAAAAGAGGTGCAGGCCAGCGCCGTAGCCCAGCATCCAGACCACGAAAGCGATCGCGAGGCAAAACAGAAGGTAGAAAGCTTTGTAGCCCTTCGTCATGCTTCATCTCGTGCGAAGAAAATTTCCGAAACGCCCCGCTTGCCTCCTTCACGGCGGAGCTGGATGACGATCGGGATCACCATTTGAATGTAGGACATCAAGTCCTGTTTCGAGTAACCCGCAGACATGCCGGATTGCTGCATCATCATCGCAAGCTGCTCATATGCCCCCATGGGGGTGTCCGCATGAACTGTAGACATGCTGCCCGGATGACCGGTGTTGATGGCACGCAGGAAAGAGAAAGCTTCAGCGCCTCTGATCTCGCCCACGAAGAGGCGGTCAGGACGCATGCGCAGTGCTGACTCGAGAAGGTTTTGAATTGTCACGTTGGACGTGCCTTGCCCACCTTTGGAAGCAACCAAGTGGACTGCGTTTTTCTGTGGCGGAAAAAGCTCCCGCGTGTCTTCGAGCGTCAAAATGCGCTCGTTCAGGTCAACTGAGTTGAGGCAGGCATTTAAGAATGTCGTTTTGCCCGAGGATGTGCCGCCGCTGATAAGGATCGAAACCCGCTTCGTGATCGCAGTATGGATGAAGTCGTAGATCTTTTCTTCGCGCAAATACCCGATGAGCTCGCGATCGACATTGCTCAATCCTCCAACCGCGACCGACACCTTATCGAGCGATCCGTTATCCCGGTAATCTTCAAGGGAGAAATTCTGGACGACCTGCTTTCGGATGGTAATGGACCCTCCCTCAGGAGCCGCGGGCGGCAGGACGACCTGAATGCGTTCACCAGTCGGGAGCGCAGCGCTTAGGATGGGGTTGGCTTGGTTGAGGAACTGCTTTGTGGAAGCGGCTACGCGCTCCCCTATGTTCTCAATTTCGACCGCCGTTAGAACATCAATGACATGATGCTCCATATGATCCGCGCCAAACCGTTCCACATAAACGTGACCCGGCTTGTTGATAGCGATTTCGACAACCTTTGGGTCGTCAAGAAACGACCTGATGGGCTCCAACGAACGGGTCAGGAAATAGTGGGGATCATGAACCAGTGGATTACCTGCCGGTGCGCTCACGTTTGATCTCCTTCATCGCTTCTGTAACCGGATCGTCGTACATGTCGCTGAAATCGAGGTCTTGGCGCACGAAGATGAAGATGCGTTCGCCCTGGGGGACGCTGATCGTCGGTGGGATACGAAGATTTTCCGAAAGCACCGTGTTTGCCATGTCGCTAAACGTCTGTGCGATCGTCTCCCGAGCAAGATCTGCCCCACGCTGCGCATCGTCATTGTTGGAACCTGAACTCTGTTCGCTTCCATATCCCGTCAGGTAGCTCGCGCCGCCACCAACAATCGAGAGAAGGATGGAAGCGCCGAAGCGCTCACGGAACTTGTTATCAACGTGACCCGTCAATCCTGATCGACCGAGGCTGTCGGCTCCGATTGAGTTTAGCCTCACGCTGGCACCATCGTCGCGGATCAGGCGCGTCCAGACAACGAAAATACGCTTCTGCCCACGCGTAACCTCTGACTGGTATTCGCCAATCAGGCGGGTGCCTGTAGGGATTATCACGCGTCGGCCGTCGAACGAGTAGACATCCTGAGATGTAATGGCGCGGATCTGCCCGGGAAGATCACTCACGATGGCTGTTTCCAAAATGCCTGGAATAAGCGTGCCTTCTGGAACTAAAGCGTCGAGGCGCTTCAGCTGTCTGGCCTTGGCGCTGCGATCTCCTATCGCGCTCGCGGACGAGAGATATTGGCTATTCTTGTCTTCGCCGGCAACCGTCAACTGCTGGCCGTTGGCCGACCCGTCCAGCGACCCGTTCCCGTTGCCTCCCAAATTCTGGTCCATGGTGATGAGCTTCGACCTGAAGCGCTCGGGAAATTCCTCCACTTTCGGTGCTTCCACCGTCGGAGGCGGGGCCACTGGTGGTGGCGGCACGTTGAACGTTGTCGTGTCGGCTGGCGGCTCGGGGGGCGGCGGAGGTGGCGGAGGTGGCGGCAGGACGACGACCGGCTGTTCCGGAGCAGGTTGCGGCTCACCATCGCGCACGAAGCCAGGTGGCCGGAACGTCGTGGTGCGAAACTCTTCATCCGACTGGGAATTATCCCGCGGCTCTTCTTTCGAGGTCGCAAGGACCATGTATGCGGCGATAACGCCGAAAATCACCAGAGCAGCCATGCCGGCCGTCTGGTTCCGTTTCGCGTTCTTGTTGCTGACATCCGTTTCGTCAGCCTGCGCCATAGCTTCAAGTTCGGGGCTGCGCTTCATTAGTTGCCGCTCCTTCTGCGCTTGCTTGCGTCCGGATCAGGTTTTGGAGCCATGATGTCAGGGTCAGGGGCCGCAAAATCGGGCTTGCGAAGATTGAAAATGCAGGTCCACTGGTTGCCGTCTCGCAGCGTGTATTGCGTCGCCGTGCCATCAACGACGATGTATTCGCCTTCTTTCCTGAAATTCCTAAGAGTTTCAGAGAAGTCCGACTGGACCGCAAAAATTGCTGGTACGCGCCCTTTGAACTTGAAGAACGTCTTTTTCCCGTCATCGAAGACCATCGACGGCTTTAAAGCGGGATCCCCGGAAAAAGAGTAATCGATATTTACATTGGCCTTGTCGATATTGCTGACGTTTGGATTCGCGGCTCGAAACTCCGCCTCTTTACGCAGAGATGCGTTCAAGTCCTTCTCCGGATACACGAACCGGATGCCAAAGACCTTACGTTCGTCTGTCGGGGCGTAGTCATTCAATTCGAGGAAATAGATCCGCTTGGATGTCACGACATTCATGTTCGTAGAAACACCCTTCGCAATGGGTTTTACGAAAAGGATGTTCCCTTTTTCAGACGGTGCGACTTGCCAACTATCGGTGTCGCCAAGAGAGATCGTCTCGAACTTCTCATCTTCATCGAAGATGATCATCGTTGAGATACCGTAGGTCGCGGAGACTTTCACCACGTTGTTGGGCTGGTAGACAACGCTTGTAACGCGTGAATCCAACGTGCCGGGACGAGGCTGCTGCGCGGCGAAGGCGTGAGTCATCGTTGCGGCCATGAAGGCCGCTGAAACAAGTAGTCTGACTTTCATCCTGCTGCTCCCGGCGTAACCGTTTCCTGATCGCGACGGTAGTTGTACACCTGGAAGCCTAGGGGGTTCTCAAACCGCCAATCGTTGCGCTCCGGCGTATCCGTGTATCGGAAGCGGACAACAGAGATGTAGTGCCTGGTGATATTGTCACTCTCAGAACTCTCCGTTGTCGAGAAACGGACCAGCGCGGTGCTAGCGTTCGAGAACGTGACCGACTTTACGTCCACTGTGATTTTCTTGTTTCTGCCCAAACGTCTGCCAGGGTTATTCGGATTGGCCGCGCTCCATTCGTCTTGGAGCTCCTTAGCTGCGTCAGCCGTTGATAGGAGGGCGGCAATTCCGAAGTTTTGCTGTATCGCAAACGGGTCGTAACCCTCGCGGGAGCGAATGTACCGTACAACATTGGCCTGAGTGACAGCCTGCTGGTCAGTGAGGTTTGCCGAGCGCGTGAGCCCGGTTTTCACTTCAATGTAGCCGGTGTTTTTGTCGACCTCGACGATGTAAGGTTCGAAACTCTTGAGCGGCACCAACATCACCAAGGTCCCGAGAGACATAAGGGTGATTGCGCTCATTATCATGGCAACGAACCAAGCAAATGTCCTTGAACGATTTGCCTTCTTTACGATCTCCTGTTCCCATTTATCGCCATCTTGGAAATAGCTCCGGAGAGCTTCGTTTGAATCTGCCATGGTCTAGCCCTTAAACCCCTCTGAACAGCCTGCGTTTAGCGCGGCACGCTGTTGCTACTGATGCGATTTTGCATCGCACTCGCACTTGCATTTCGAATATTTTCCCGCATGCCGGCTTGTGTGCGCTCGCGAGCCTCCATTCCAAGTCGGCCAGCTGCGCCGGAGGCACTACGCGCGCCGGTTAGCATTGCAGCTGGAGCACTGAAGCCTGTCAGGCCCCCCACGGTTCGCGCCACTTGGCCGATTCCGGCCGCGACGCCGCCCGTGATCCCCTGAGCAAGCGTTTGAATGTTGAAGAGGACAAAGGCACCGGCAGCACACAAAAGAAGGAAGGCCGCGACATCATCCAGTTGAAGCCTGCGCTGGTCGGCCGCCGCAGTCACCTTCGTCAACTCTGGATCCATTGCGGAGATCAGGAACGCAGCAACTACGTAAACGAACAACGGAATAAGCGCGTACATCAGCACGCTTTGGAACCACGCCATTCCGTAGCTACGGGTGGATTGAAACAACAAACATGCGATGAAAATCGGCGCGGTTCCTAGCAGCACCCACATCATGACTTTAGCGAGCAGAAGGATCGCGAGAGCGACGGCAATAAACACGCCGACGAAAAACATTATAAGGAAACCGACCATGGCCGGGAGAACGGAAAAATATCCGGCCTGCTCCGCGAAGGCCCCCGCCGCTTTATTGGCCGTTTCCCAGATCATCGACAGGCCGTTCGTTGGCTCCGTGATGCCTGTGTTGCTGACAGCTAGAATCGCGCGGCCTACATCTTCCGGCGTATCGCTCAGCCAGGTGTAGAAGAATGTGTTGAAGTTACCCCATGAGTTTATGAAAGCAACGATCAGCGTCATCCTGACCACGCGGCTGATGACCTCGCCGACACTGACCCGCGCCGTCCCCATGATCAGTTGAAGACCGTAGTAGGCGACGTAGGCGATCAGTAGCACGGTTAGAAGCGGGGCGACTTCGCTGCCAACCACCCCATAGGCGCTTTGCGTGAAGCTAGCGCCTGTTTGTTCAATCCGATCCAACAGCCCACCGAGGAAATCCTCCATCGCCCAACGCCCCTATTCAGTTGCTAATGTGTCGATGGCCGCGAGAGCGGCTGATGGATCACCGTTGACATTCGTCATCGGACCACAGTCGTGGCGTGGATCCTCAACGAACGACGTCATGTTGGCCGGTCTTTTGCAGGGTGCTGTTTTCTCTTTCGCAGCCGTTCCACAGCCGGCAAGCCCGGCCGTGAACGTCGCGATTAGAAGCACTTTTCCAGCTGTTTCGAATGCCTTAATCACCGTAGGTCATCGCCTTTTTCGAGTTCGACATATCGACAAGACGCTGCTGATTTTGGGCATTTAGCGACTGAACGGTGCCATTCATGACGCCAATCATTTCGTTTAGCACCAGCCCCGATTGAACCTGGAGCTGCGTGTTCTGATCGATGGAGCCCTTGATATCCTCAGCCTTGCCGATCTGCTGCCCTGCTTGCTGGAAGGATTGCGTACGCTGCTGCACAGCCTGATTTGATCCAGTCACCAGAGCGGCTACGCCAAGGACCGTATTCATCACTTCCTCATACGACTTATCGCCTGAGAACTTGCTATCAGCCTTTCCCGAAAGGTTTTTCACCAGCTGCAGGCCGTTGATAAATGTGGAGGCTACTTTGCCGATATCGCCGCCCATGCTTCCGAAATTTGGCACGCCACCACTCATCAGGCTGTCGAAGGACGGCATCTGGGAGACACTAAAGCCATTGCCGATAGCAAGGTTTTGCATGGGACTTTGAACGCTTCCACGATCCCCCGTTACGGCTTTGAGGGTCTCTTCGACCGTCTTAAGAACCTCCTTGTTGGTGTCGAGGATGTCCGTTGTTGTTTTTGAAGTTTCCTGAGCGACCTTCAGGTTAGCATTGTCGATTGTGGGGACCTGAGCGTACGCTGTGGAAGCTAGAGCCAGCGAAAACGCCGTTACGATCGTCTTTTTCATGGCAGTTCTCCTTTATTGTGTACTCAACATCAGTTGCATTTCGGACGCCCGTTCCCTTTTCTGGACGCAAGCTTGTTCCTTCTCGTTCCACTCCACGTTCAGCGCCGGGTCACAGAGCTTCACCGTTTCGGGGTCTTTCTCGTCTTTCTTCTTCACCGAGCTCGTGCGAGACGAACCGGATCGATCACCAAGATCCAGTGCGTTCTTTGAGTTCATGAGTTCGGCCATAGTCGCTCCAAGACGAATGACCTGATTCATCATTTCGAGATTAGCGTTTCGCGCCCCTGAGTTCTGGTCCCAGCTGTCTTGGATCGTGCCCGTCTGCATCTGCCCGAGCTGCTGCAACCATGAACTGACATTGCCACTACTCTCCGTAATGGACTGGCTCGTCGCCATTGCGTTCATCGAACTGTCACGAGCACCCGAGAAGGCCGTGCTGCCTCCTCCATAGTTCATCGGAATATTGGAGGTATCCGTCCCACCAAACTGCGGCATCCATTTCTTCGTGATGCTTGCAACGTAGCCCTGGGTTTCTTTGAACGGTGGAATGCCGCCATATTTTTGGACGTTTCCAGGACCGGCATTGTAGGCGGCTAGAGCGAGGTTTGTGTTTCCATTAAATCGCTTAAGCTGTTGTTTCAGATATCGCGCGCCGCCCCGAAGGTTGCCTTCAATGTTATTTGGATCAACGCCTAGGTCCTTCGCGGTTCCCGGCATAAGCTGTGAGAGGCCCGTCGCGCCAACAGGTGATTTTGCACAAGGGTTAAAGCGGCTCTCTTGATAAACAAGAGACATGAAAAGCGTTTCGTCTACGCCCTCTTCCTGCGCAACGCGCTTCACCAGGCCGACGATTTCCGGATTGGCTTGCGCAGCAGACGGCGCATCGCCTCCCTTGCCCTTTTTGTACATCGAGCAAGTGACGCTCGTGCTGACAGTATGACGCTTCTTATCGGTTTCCTTGATGTCGTCGGTTGTTTTCTCCCTCACCGTGTCGTCCGACGTAAGAGCGGCGTCGGTGATCGGAACCTGCGTAAAGGCGGCGCTTGGAGCGCCAATCGACATTGCTGTAGCAAGCAGCACCAGAGTGGGACTTTTCCTCATTCAGCATTCTCCCATCCGCAAAATTTAGCCAACCAGTTTTCCGGCTCGTCTCCGTATTGCTCGCGGAGTGCGGCGCACTCCTCGATCGTCTCCTTTCGCCCGGATAGGACTTTCACGAGATCGGGCATGCTCGAAAGGTCGAGCCTCGCAATGACGGAGTCATTGCCGTGCTTGATCAGGAAGGTTCGCTTTTCCGGCGGGGTATTCTTGATGAAGTTGTATTCCTTCACCGTGAGACCGAAGCGCTTGATGTAGCTCTCTTCGTCTGCACGCGGATTTGGGAAGTGAATGTTCGTTGATGATTGCTCAATTAGCGTGTGTGACACCTTCGACTTCGCAATGTCGGCGGCCGACTGAGTACCAAAGCCCACGATGCCGTTGAGCTTACGAATGGTCTTCATTTTGTCGACAATGAACGCACTAAACGTATCATCGAGGAGCAACTGCCAGCCTTCGTCCATGAAGAACATGACGGGATTACCATCCAGCAGTTCATCAAGCCGATGGTAGAGATACATGAGGGCGGGCGTCCGCAGTTCCTCGTTCCCGAGAATGCTGGTCATGTCGAAGCCGAACACGGTCCGACCAGAGAAGGATAGTACATCGTGCGGAGCGTTAAAGAGCCAAGCCTTTTCGCCCTCGATCCAAGGACGAAGCCGAGAATAGAGGTCATTCGCATCAGCACGGGCACGGCCCATAAGCAGGTTGCCAAGGTTGGTGAGGTTTCGCTGTTGTGCCGGCTCTTCCATGAGGCGGACTACAGCGCGCTCTATGATATCTTCATCTTCCTGGGTGAAGTCGCGGCGATCACGTCCGCCGAGCATTGCCTTGAGAAGGCGTTGAAGAAATTCTCGGTTTGGTCCAGTGTTCTCCAACTGGAGCGGATTGAACCCAGTTGGTGTACCTGGTGAAAGGATCTCGTAAGAGCCACCGATGGCTCGAACGAAGATTTCGGCTCCGCGGTCCTTATCAAAAAAGACGGCGCGGGGTGTTGGCGAAACTCGCATGGCCTGCGCCAGCAGAAAGCTCAAACCTACAGTTTTACCCGAGCCGGTCGGTCCTGTGACGGTAAAATGCCCGATATCGCGACGGTGGAAATTGAACCAGTAGGGCGTCTGCGATGTCGTCTCAAGGATAGTGATGGGAAGGCCCCAATGCGTACGTTCCGCCTGACCACTAGCGAAATTGTGCATCGATGACAGGCCCGAGAAGTTCGAGCTGGAGAGCATCGCCTTTCTAGCAATATAGGAGTGGTTGCCGGGCAACTGTGCCCAAAACGCTGCCTCAAGATTCAGATCTTCACGCAGCCAGTTGATGTTCATGTCCGTGAGGCATGCACCAAGTTCCGAAACGCAGCGGCTCAAGCCTTCGAGGTCCCGGGAAATGCAAAGCAGCGAAAAATGGTGAAATCCAAATACAGCTTCCTGATTCAACATGCTGTCGAGAGCAAAATTGATGTCAGATTCTACAGACGTCCCAGCTTCGTCCGACGCACGGATTTGTCTTTGAAGGCGCGTTATGCGCTCCTGTGCAATCGGCTTGTCGGCAAGGGTAAACGACTGCGTCAGGATGAACTCGTGGTTCACCTGTAACAGGCCGTCCAACATGCCGGGTCCAGTGAAAGGAGGGTATTCCTTGATGGACAGCAGTGCGCCATACCGCGAATCTTCGTCAACGGCGGCTTGCGCGTGCAAGGCGCGCTTGGCGAAGTGGAGACGAGATGTTCCAATGAAGTTGCGAATGCCCATGCGGGGCAGTCGCATCTTTCGAGACACGCTACCCGTGAGGATAGAATTGAAGAATTCGCAGGGCTCAGAATACGGTTCGCCCTTGGTCTCTTCCTCCTGCCCCTCAATCTTTGCAGTATCGTCGGACTTTTTCCGGTAGGTTATGCCGAGCGAGCGGGCTCCGTATTTACTCAATTCACGGACGATATTCCCGATCAGTTCCTCTAGGTCCGTTACCTCTTCTCGGGTAGCCTGTGTTTTCGCATCCTTGTTAGACTGCGTAAAAATCCGCTTGAGCGAGTCGCCAACACCAAGCGCGCCCCGCATGCCCGAACGGACGATCGTCAAGTAGATCTCATTTGTGAACATGCGCTTCTTGCGAAGCTGACCCATGTATCGCGTATTCAGGATGTCGCAGAATGATTGATCAAACGTTCCGCCGATCTCGGTCTCGACCTCGCGACGGATCACGGTTGACCATAGAGAAAACCGGCTTGAGCCGAGCGCGCGGATCATCGTGTTCTGGACGACTGATCGCATATTCAATTCGGCCTGGTCTTCGGTCTGGAAAAACAAGCCGTCGAGCTTGATGACGCTGGCGAGCGATCCATTCTCGAGACTTATCACCGTGTCCGAGACATGCCGCATGTAGGGAATATGAACGGACATAGGCCGCTCGTTTCCGGCGACCTTCCCAAATCCTAGCTCTTCTTTGACGACTTTCAGCATGATTATGGTCCGTACGAGTTGGTGCCCCAAAAGCGCTTATTGGGAGTGCGGGGGGTCTTGCGTGACGAAACCTGAAGCACGTCGAGAATTTTCGCGTCCCATGTGCAAAGCGAAAAAAGGACGAGGTAGCCGACAGGCGCGAGCAGAAGTGCGCCGAGATGGTTTGACGCAAGCCAGCCGATGATGGTGACACCGATGATCAGCACCACGGCCATGTATGGCACGCCCCATAGGGTAGGTGATCGGGTCAGACCGATCACCAAGGGCGTAAGCGCCGGCTTCTCATCCGAGAACTCGCTCAACTTACTGCCCACCTACCGAAGAAATCATCTGATCAACAATGGCCGGAGCCCCGAAGACGAGCCCGATGCCAATAACGACCGCGCCGGCAGTAAACCAAGACAAACGACCGGCAAATGCCATGAAGCCCAGAGCGATAACGGCGATGATCGCCAGCAACCGGCCAAATGGGCCAGTGATGAAATCCACGATCATCTGCACGGCGGTCTGAATAGGGCCAAAAGCACCACTACCGCCCCCGCCTGCCCCTTGCGCAAACGCCAGCTCAGCGCCAACGATCTGTACCGCCGCGACCACGCCAAGAAGCGCGATCACCTTAACCGCCTGGGATTGACCCAACTTCACACTTTTCATCTGACTCTCTCCTTAGAAGTGCATCACGCCGCCGACAAACTTGCCGGTCTTCTCAACGGCAATTACCCCGCTACCGTTGGCCGTATTCGTAGCCGCTGCCTCGCGGACGACATTTCCGGCCTTCCGCTTGCCCGTAGGCATAGGAAGGCCAAGCTGAAAATTGAGGACCTTTGCTACGTACCCGACCGTCTCCTGAAAGGGCGGCACGCCGCCATATTCGTAGATCCGGTTCTCGCCGCTGTTGTATGCGGCAGCTACGAGCAGTGGATTTTGAAACTCATCGAGCAGGAAGCGGAGATACTTGATGCCGCCTTCGATATTCTGCGCAGGATCGCAGATATCAACGACACCGAACCTCGTTGCGGTGTCAGGGATCAACTGCATGGGGCCACGCGCACCTTTGGGGGAGTTGCGAACCACGTCAAACCGGCTTTCGGCCCATGTGATCGCCACAGCAAACCCCTCGTCAACCTGATGGCGGCGCGCGGTCTCTACAACCAAGGCTTTGATTTCGTCGGGCGTCATCGGAGATTCGCCGCACTCTTTTGCCCCCAATAAAGGCGAAGCTACCGCGTTTTGCGCGCCAAATTGGCTAAGTGAACCACTAGAACGAAGAGGGGTTGGGGAGTCCTCAACTGATACTGCCGCATCCACATATGGTGTGTTTATTGCGCCAATTTTAGTAGTTTGCAAAGCAGCCACATCGGTCGTGTTTTCTGGCTGGTTCGCATCTTTCACTACGCCATCAGCGCCCAAGACAAATTCTTTGGCTGCTACAGGCTCGCCAGCCCATCTTTCAGCGAAATTGGTAGCCAACGACGCTGGTTCAGGCGTTACAGAAGCATTGTATGCCTTATCTATTCTGGTATTTTTTACAGCATCTTGGGCATATACGCAGTTGGCCGACCACAGCGTAGCGAGCGCTGTTCCCAAAAGGACGGTGGTGCCCGAAAAGCCTGCCATGCGAGCCCTTTTTTCCATCATATCCGCCTGCCAAACGGTGTTGTGATTAGGAAGAAAACCGATTAAGTTGATGCTTGTATGATACCGATTTGGCTCAGACTTACAAGTTTTTGCGCCAGTGTTAAACCCCCTTTCTCAAGGGAATCCGTTGTACCAAGATGGTTAGGGCTAGAAAATGATACGGACCATCATTACCGCACTCGCAAGTTGCGCAATGGCAACACAAGCTTTCGCCGCGCCGGCAATCAACAAGGATTACGTCAAGTCGCTCGCCGCCCCCGGTAAAACGGCTTTGGTGATCGAGTATTATGACGGCAATGGAAAGGTTGTTGACCGGAAGGGCTACGCAACGGCCTCAGGATTCAAGGCTGTCTCCGGAACCGACTTCAAAATTGATGATAAGACGACCGTACATCTGTACGGTCTACAAGCGTGTAAGGGGGATCTGGTCAACCGGACGGAAGACTATGCCGGAACCTGCGATGACTATGCGCTTAAGCAGCTTCAGGTCATGTTGCAGAGCCCAAAAGTCGTTTTCTGCCGTGCTTTCGTTAGTGAGCAGGGGGCGCCGATGCAGAATGCGACGTGCTACGGGTACTACAATTACCCGGGCGCCATGGACTCGGTCGATAATTTCGAGGAGCAGCTTCTTTCTCTGGGCGCACTTCGTCTCGCCAAAAAGCCTGATGGATCAGTGGAGCGGCCTGATCTTCAGGACGCCGAGAATCTGGGCAAAAAGGGCGACTTCGGCATGTGGGCCGATCCGCGGGTAAAGTCGCAATGAAGCGGATAGCCCTTCTCATGGCGGCACTGATGCCTTCCTGGGCTCTCGCAGCCCCGGAGGGCTATTTCGATTTAAGGCCAGACGGAATTACGCTAGAGACGGGGGATACATGGGTATCAAATGGTGAGCGGTTCCGTCTCTATGGCATACAGTCATGTTTGCGCGGTACCAATTATACCGATGCGCACGGTAATACGCGCGATTGCGGCGAGGCGTCCCTTGCCGTCCTTGCCGCGTATATCAAGGACACGCAGCCGATTTGCGCGCCAGTCGCCAAGGCAAATGACATTTCGTATGTCATTTGTTACGCGACCGTTGGGAGCCAGCGCCTCGATCTTGGGCAGGTTCTCGTCAGCAGTGGGTACGCTTTCGCTGCCTTGAAGAGCGACGGGCTCCCATATCATGTCCCCTACTCTGTGGCCGAACAGATGGCACAACAGAAAAAGGCTGGGCTCTGGCAGTTCAAAGACGTCCAGCACCCGTCGATCACCCTGAGCCGAGAAGCCAATCAGCGCGCCAGGAAGGCGGAGCAATGAAACATATTCCATTATTCGGCGTAATCGCCGCTGCGATTGCCACACCTACAGTGGCGGCTGATCTGCAATATTATACCCCGCGCTACTCCGGGCGCGTTGCGCCGCCCATCGATTCCGCGCCTGTCAGGTTGCCCATCTTCAAAGGCGTTGTAACCGTTCTAGACGGTCGAACTCTTTGGTATGGCTCTCTTGGACGGGGCTATAAGGTCCGCCTCGCAAGTATAGATGCGTGCGAGCTCCCGCAATGGGCTCTTAGCCCCAAGTGGGTGGATCGAACGAAGAACCAAGCGCCTATGCCGGTTCCCTGTGGCCCGCTTGCGAAAGCCTGGCTTAAGCGAACCATTGGCAACAAGGTGACGGTCTGCACGACGCTTGGCTATGGGAATGATGGAATTCCTCTCGCTCAATGCAGGGTCAAAGGCCGCGACGTGGCGACGGAAATGTTGCGTGTAGGTTGGGCGCGAGTGGATTCGCCCTACGCTAACCAACAGTACCTTTCCTATCAGCACGATGCCATGGCTGCCCGTTATGGCATGTGGGGCACCTATGTGCTCGACATGAACGAATGGCGACGCAAAGCGGTTGATAAGACCCTTGAGCGCCGACCCTTGGCCGACTTCAACCTTTTGGCAGAACGGAAGAGCGAGATTTCGCCGCCGTTTGCTGACGCACGGAGCAAACCTAAGAGGACAGATCGATAGTTGCCGGATTTCGCACATATCGCGACTTCGTTCGCGATCGATCCAATGGCAGCTCTATTGGTTGCCATTCCTCTTTCGCTCGCTCTGATCGTGCCCTGCGAACGGTTGTGGTGGATCCACGCCCCTTGCGCTGTGATCCTCCTAGTGACCTCAGCCTTTTTTCAGGCAGAGCGTCACCTCGCTTTCGACAGCTATCTTGTCGGCTTTTTCGCATTTGCGGCGGTATGCCGGGATATTCCGAACCGCCCTCTGCTCTACCGCGTCGGAATCCTGTGGTTCGCAGCATTCTCGTTGATCGCCGCCGTCATTTATGCGGCCTCGGACCGAACAGACTCCCCCGCGATAGAGGCCAAGATCTCACACCGGCCAATTACGCAGTGAACGAATGAGAGAGGGAAAGCTAATGAAAGCTTTGTATTTTGTCGCCGCAGGTGTTGCGGCTTTAGCCCTGACACCTGCCGCCAAGGCGCAAGATGCGTCTTGGGGGTGCCAGATCCTCCTTTGCGCGGCGTCCAAGAACCCTTCGTGGCAAGGCGTTGGATACTGTGTGCCGCCGATGCAGAAATTGATTTCGGCGATGAAAAAGCCCGGCTTCTCGTGGCCGATTTGCGAAGAAGCTAAGACCGGAAAACCGGGTCACGAGCCTTTTGAGGATTGCCCTGCCGGTTTTCAAGCTGGACGGGCATCTTCTGGTCGCGACAACGATTCGCTGTTCAGCGGTGGCGAGGCAAATGTATGCACAAAGACCGTCAACCAGTGCAGCAACCGCGGCGCTTTCCGGACGCTCTATGGGAACGACCGCGCGAATAAGCAGGCTGGCATCACAGTCCGCGAACTCACTTCAAACAATAATGACAACGGCTTTGGTAACAGCTGCCAGGTTGTTATCACTCAGCCACGGCCACTGAAGGCTGACCCTTATTTCTTCGATATCTCGAACGACAAAGGCGTGAAGGAACGCCATTGGTTCAACCTTAATCTATAAGGCCGACGTCATGAATCAGAATAGTCTACTCGTATCGCGACCGGCGTCGGCAGTGCTGCCGGCTGGTGCAACTTACGAAACCACCCTAAGGCTTTGGGTCGACTAAGCCAATATAATAAGAGGGGGCTAACCGTTGTGGATGTCGCGGTCTTGATCTGAAGCCGATGCGCCGTTTACCCGCCTCTTACTCCGGATTGCGAGCTCATCTTTAGGCTTCGCGGCTCATGCGGCGTATCTGCCTTCCTCGATCTTTTTGGCCTGGCCTAGTGCCGTCAGACTTTCGAGTAGTGGCTCAACCACCGTTGATCTAGCTCGAATGAATTTGCGAGCAATTTGCTCTGGCGTCGCTTCCCCCACTTTTGCCAACTCTTGCCGAACGGCAGCGATCTGCTCTGGCAACGATTTCGGCCAAGGAGACTTTTGAATGTCAATGACAGGGCCAATGTCAAGCTCAACTTGCTTGTCTTTTGCTGCGGTTTGACCCGCTGGGTCTTGATATGCAGGGCGCATCCAGTGAACGTTGCCAAGTCCCTCGCCTTCCGCCCGTTCTGTATTCAGGGCGACAAGACGACCGAGCATTTCCTTATCTGCCAAGTCTACAGGCCATCCGTAGGCGTCGGCTACAGCCGCGTCGATCTGCTTGTGCAACATATGAAGGACGCCCACGAGGCCTTGATCGTAGATTTCCTTGTCTCTCCCTTTGATAGATTCGCCCGCGCGAAGCTTTTCAAGAACATTATACATCTGCGTTAAGGTCAGCAGTGGGTGAGCCGCCTGTTGCCGCTTCCTATGCGCGTCCAGCTCTTCACCTAATTGGCGCAGAAGCGTTCGCTGTTTGTCATCAAGGGTTGGAAATGGAAACGGGTCGAAACAGGCCGATTTGTTGTACCTTGGTCGATCTTCGAGCGTTCCACCGCTATTCAAGCACCATGTAAGATGAAATCTAGACGACAACATCGATAAATGCTCCCCTTTGTCGAGAGCGAACATTACGGTTGTGCTATCTGCAATCGTTTTGGATGGAGCGAACACGAAAATCCTGTTGGATGCTGTCAACGACGTCACAATCATTTTTTGAAGGCCTTTAAGCGCAGGCCGGAATGTGTTGCGTGCCTCTCCATAAACCCACCAACGTTCACGAACCGACCGCCGGCTGTTTTCAATACGCTCTGGTAACACGGTATCCGATAGGTGCTGGAAGACCATCGGGTGCTTCGTCCGCAGGTCTGCCAGCGTTAGGTCGCAAACATCTATCGCAACTTTTGGAGACTGATTTCTCTGTATTCCCAATCCACCGAGCCAAGGCTTGAGGATCTCCTTCGATGTCTTCTCGTCCTTGGCAATTCGAGCGGCCACAGGAGGATCAAGGAGGAATCCTTGTCCCGTGAGCTGATAGCCGACACATGCGATGCCTGAATTCGACATCAGCGGCTTTGCAGAAAGAATGTCTACGCCAATACGTAGATCCGAATAGATCGTGCCAGTGCCTTGCGAGAACACGCAGGTTATCCCCTCACTCTCATTACCGCTTTCTATCTCCTTCGAAATTTCGAGCAAGCGTCCTTCCCGCTGGCCTTGCGCTCCTACGGACATCGCTATTCGAACGGCCGCACCGTCGGAAGCGTCGATCCAAGGATGATCGGGGATTGCAAACAGCAATGACAATGGCTTTTTCGCATCTGTAAGATGCCTGGCTGTGATAGCTCGATTGAAGCTTTGCTTGATCGAGTTCGTCGTAATTAGGCCAAAGCGACGCACTCCGCTTTTTCCCTTGGAATTATAATCTCGGGCACGATTGGCGGCTTTCTCCCACCAATACATGACATAGTCCGCGTTCTCGGCAACAGCTGGATAAACAGAACGTAATGCTTCAAGATAGCCATCTGCATATGCTTTCCGGATATTCCGAAGGCCTATGAAGGGGGGATTTCCTACAATGAAATCAGCCTTAGGCCAGACTGTCGCCGAAGGCTTGGTGTAAAGGAAAACCGGCACTCTCGCGTTCTGATCGGGAACATCTTCACCTGTCACAGCATGCCGTATTGTCGTAACCCCATCCCAACGGGTGACAGGGCGGTTGTCCGAATCTAACAAGGGAACGCGATCCTCCCAATCCAACACCGCATCAGCGTTCTTAATATTCCTGAAGTCTCGTAGCACCGGCTCAGCAGGCGCGGCTGTGCCGTGAGTGCGGAAATGCCACTGAAGATAACCGATCCACAGCACCAACTCTGCGACGTTAGCGGCCCACGGGTTCAACTCTATGCCGAGGAACTGGTGTGGATCGACAGTGATGAGGGGTTTGGTATCGCCCAGTTCCTGGATAAGGGCTGTCACCTCGCCCTCAAGTCGCTTCATCATTTCAAGCGCGATATACAGGAAGTTTCCTGATCCACATGCGGGATCGAGAACCTTGATTTCACACAGATGAGCATGAAAGTTGCGGACAAGACTAAGTGCTTCCGGTCTTTTTCCATCTTCGGTGAGGCGTTGAACCGCGGTTTGCACATCGCGCCAATCCTCGCGAAGAGGCTCGATAATAGTTGGCGTTACCAGTCGCTCGACGTAACTGCGCGGTGTGTAGTGCGCGCCGAGCTTATGACGTTGTTTCTTATCGATTGCACGTTCGAGAAGTGTCCCGAAAATTGCAGGCTCTACCTGCTTCCAATCCGCTTCCGCCGCCTCGATCAACAGCCCAAGCTGCAAACTATTGAGGGGGAGCGCATCGGCATTCTTGAAAAGCCCGCCATTGAAGCGCTTGAGGTCTTGCATCAGAACCTGAGAAAAGCCGCCTGTGTTCATGACTTCCCACAAGCCCTCTAAGGTAGGCTGGGCATGCTCTGGATGACCGCGTAGCTTCTTAAGTAGGTCTTGAAAGCTATCCCGAGGGATAAGCTCGACATCCTCGGCAAACATAGAGAACAAACAGCGCATCAGAAAGCGAGCTACTGTCTCGCTATCGTGGCCTTGCCCTTCGAAGCTCTTTCCAAGTTCAGCAAGGTGAGAGGCGATCTCGCGCGTTACTTCGGCCGCTTTCAAGGAGGGATCTAAACTGAAAGGATCAGTCCAGATGGTGCGCAGGAGGTCTCTGGTTTCCTCCTTTCGTAAGTCATCGATAGATATGCGGTAGCGGTTGCCGTCGGGAAATTGGTTGTATCCCTGCCCATGCTTTGAAAAATCGGCGTAAAGTTCGATGACGTGCCCCACGTCCACGATGATGAGGAACGGTGGCCACCCATCTTCTTTTGCGATAGCCCGAGCATAGTTGTCCGCTTGATTTCGCGCTTTGAGCATGGTGTCGTCCCATGCCGCTGTGCCTCGGACACCATGGCCCAAACGTTTCTGTTTACGTTTGGGAATACCTTGAGCAAGGTTGCCTGCACTATCCTTCTTTTGATTAACCCCCTGTTTGGTCTCCAAGATGAAGTGACCGCCCCGATACACATCAATGAAGCCGGTCGATCGCTTATGTGTAGCAAAAGTGACTGGTCGTTCGAAACGGTAGTGATCGTTGCTATCGTCATCGGTCGCAGGGTTTGGCCGGTCGACAGCGAGCAATTCAGTTAGTTCAATTACGAATAACTGGTAATTTGCATGCTCGCTCCCGCCAGTAGATTTCCATCTCGTTATGAATTCTTCAACAGTCTGCTTGCCCAACGAAAAACGTCCCCATCACCTTGCCTAGGCCGTTATCAACGCACGGTTTCGTCAATTATTCGTTTGCATTCAACCGATACGTTCGCCGCAATACTTGATGCCAACAGAAATGTGATGCGATCTTGCACGTAAGCATCACCAATATGTATGTGATGCTTGCCCGGGAGAGGTGGCTCGGTTTGTCTGAACAGTTTCGGGCTTTTTGTTAAGTGGATTTCCGCCTCGATTATGCTGCCACCATCATTGGTGCCAGCGCGTTGAAGTAGGCCTGATCCGGCGTCTGCCGGTCAAGGGATGAATGTGGGCGTCGGCTATTGTAAAAGGTCAGATAGCGGCCGATGCCAGCGCGGGCCTCGGACACTGTTTTATAGGCATGGAGGTAGACTTCCTCGTATTTGATCGAACGCCAGAGCCGCTCGACGAACACGTTGTCCCGCCACGCACCCTTGCCATCCATTGAGATGGCGATTTCCGCCTTCTTCAGCACCGCCGTGAAGTCCACCGAGGTGAACTGCGATCCCTGGTCCGTATTGAATATGTCGGGTCTGCCATAACGGGCCAGCGCTTCCTCGACTGCTTCGATGCAGAAGGCTGCCTCCATCGTGATCGACAGCCGCCACGACAGAACCCTCCGACTGAACCAGTCCACAACGGCGCAGAGATAGACGAATCCGCGAGCCATCGGAACATAGGTCAGGTCCATCGCCCAGACCTGGTTGGGCCTTGTAACCGCCAGCTTGCGCAGGAGGTAGGGATAGATTTTGTGCCCAGGTGCCGGTTTCGACGTGTTCGGGCGACGGTAGATCGCCTCGATGCCCATCTTCTTCATCAGCGTGGCGACGTGCCGCCGCCCAGCCTCCAGCCCTTCTCCCCTCAGTAGCCCTTGCAACATCCGACTTCCGGCAAAGGGGTAGTCAATATGCAGTTCGTCGATCCGGCGCATCAGAGCCAGATCGCCCTCAGACACCGGACGAGGCAGATAATAGACACTGCCACGGCTGAAGCCGAGAAGCTTCGCTTGGCGCACGACGGATAGCTTATGCTGGCGGTCGATCATTTCTTTCCGCCCAGCAATCCCGCCTTGCCGAGCGCACCGGATAAAAAATCGTTCTCCAGTGTCAGTTCGCCGATCTTGGCGTGCAGTGTTTTGACATCGACGGTTGGACCCGCCGGTTCCGCCTTCGCTTCATCACCGAAAACGCCTGTCGCCCCCTCAAGGAGCTGGTCTTTCCACTGTTTGATCTGGTTGGCGTGCACGTCAAACTGCTGGGACAACTCCACCAGCGTCTGTTCGCCTCGAATAGCGGCAAGCGCCACCTTTGCCTTGAAAGCCGGGCTGTGGTTCCGGCGCGGTCGTCTCGTCATGGTATCTCCTGTTCACGGCATCTAAGCCGAAGTCAGGCAGAAATTCCACTTATCCCCGCTGTTCAAATTTCCCGAGCCAGCTCTCGGGAACTTCCGTTTCTGGCCCAAACCGGTCATTGCTAGTCGGAACAGTCGGGTGTACCGACTCTTGCGTGCATTGCATTAATCGAACACTTCAAGTGCGCTGGCGATGTGAGGATGAGGCTTGGCGATAATGCCCAACTGGCGTCGCATCTCCATTCGAACGGTTTGGTGCGGCGTACGCCGCAGTTCGAACAGTCGTTGATCGAGTAACCCCTGGTCGTCACCCTTCTGCTTACAGTCGACGTAGCGGTGGATGCGGTCGGTAAAGCCAGCGTAGGCGTTCCTACGTGCCTCTACTAAGAACTCCCGGTTCAATCGAAGGGTGTCGATCGTGAACTTGGCGCGGTCATATTCCATGGTCCCCGGATCATTAATGGGCACTATCATGAATGTCTTTTCAAGGATGTCGAGCCAAAGAAGGTTGAGCGGTTCTTCAGCTAAAGGGTCGATGAAGCGTGCGTCGGTACTCTGGGGGACGACGAAGCCAGACGTCTTCCTTTGCGCAGGCAAGTCGACCCAATTACCCGCATTCCATACACTGAATTTATCATTTTTGGCGGGATTACAGATTCCGCATGCAAACAGATAGTTCGAATGATCGAAAGTGCGACCGGGGAAAAAGTTTTTCGGCCAGACATGCTCGACTTCATCGGCACAAGAGTCTTCACAGTAGCCGCATCTCACCAAATCTCCTGCTGCAACTTGCAACGCCGCTCTGACCTTGGAGAACAACGCTCTGGACTTGTCGCCGAAAAGCTGTTTCGCAAGTTCGACCCGCTCTTGAAAAGAGCCCTGCGAATCTATCTCACCCTGCCGGGCTGCTAGTGTCAATTTGTCCTGGTCGGAAAGTTCACAGAGGGCAATGGTTTGCATCAAGCGATCTTCGAGGCAATGGTGGGACGCGCAGCTTGGAGAGTTCTTAGAACCTCATCCTGTTCGGGAGATAGGCGCCCCAGCGCCTTTAACATGGACAGCCGTGCAATTTGCTGCTCCACTTCCTTGGACGATTGTGGGACGTCGATATCCTTCCCGAAGTAATCTGTGCCAAATGCTTCAAGAATGTTGCCTTGCACCAAGCGATCAAAGTCCTGCCCCTGTACTCGGACCACGCTATCGTTTGAGCCTGGTGTCGGTAGCCGCCAGATTGAACCTCTTTTAGCGGCGCGGCATACAAGAGGACTATGGGTCGTGATAATAAACTGGACCCGCGGGAAGTGGTCCACAAACCAGTCCCCAATGCGGGTCTGCCATGTTGGGTGGAGGTGGGCATCTATTTCGTCGATGGCAACAACGCCCGGGACGTCCACATTTCCAGGATTGACGGTAAGCGCCCTGAGCATGATGTCGTCTCCGAATGAAAGGAACATCTGGCGCAGAAGTTCGAAGGTGAGACTTAGAACCGAACGGTAGCCGTCACTCATTTGGTCGACGACGATGGTAGCTCCAGCGGCATCCCTCAATGTCACGGCCTTTGTTGTAATGTCGGCAATGTGGCTGCCATGGGGGAGTAGTTTCGCGGAGTTCACAAAGTTCTTCACAGCCTCAAGTATCTGGCCGCTTTTGCTCGAGGGGTTTTCGAGAGAGCTGACTTTGAGCTGCTGAAGCCAATAAAGGGCCTCCGTAAATGCAACGTCTTCACCAAATGCGGACAGGTGGGCGGCTATCCTACGATATTCCGGCGACACAAAAAGGCGGTCCCAGTCCCGGTCGCCACCGCTGAAGCGCCGAAATGGACCAAAGGACGAACTGAACCAGCCGTTACCATTGGCCCAGATCGTTCGCTCGGCGGTTTTCGAGTTCTGGCTGTTGAACGAAATAGACACCTCCGCGGCTGCTCCAGATGCGAGTTTCCGCGTGTCGCGCTCGATTGTCGCACGCATGGTGTAGGAACCCGGTTGACGGCCTTTCAACACGTACTGATCGAATGAGTCGTCACGATTAATAATGACTTCAATCTCGCCCCTGTCGCATCCTTGAGAGAGCCAGTCCTCCCAAATCTGGCGGGAGGCACTCACCTTTGGTCCTCCCGCGAATATTATAGCTAAGGATTTAATAAGGCTCGATTTCCCGGAGCCGTTATCACCCAGTATCACATGCCATCCAGCGCATTCAGTAGCTTTGACCTCGAATTTGAAATTCGAAATCGCTCGAATGTTTTTGATAGACAGTGATGATACGTACATCGAGACCCCGGCTAAATAAATGCTTTTGGAAGCCGAGCCACGCACATGCAAGCTTCCAACCTCCGTCAAATCACTGTGGCCCTTCACTGCGCGATTATCAAGCTCTGCGCCACCGGTCGAGCGGTCCTAAGTTATCATGACAGTGTGTTAGGTATGACCGCTAAAGAGCAAAGCTGTCGATAAAGCATACCGGCTCTTCGCCAAGGAGGTGCTGCAAGCCACGGGCTGAAGTATGGGTAGACCGGTTTAGTGCTTGTGGGGGAGAGAGGGCAGCGCGCCACTCTCCCCTTTCAGTATGCTATATTGTCAAAAAATCTAAATTGAGATAGGTTTTCGTTACGTAGAAAATAACACGGGTTATGTGACGCGCTTTCTGTTTTTCGTCGCCGCGATCCTCACCGTAATAAATACGAGCGTTTATGTGACAACCCTTTTAGGATATGCCCGCGTCTCAAAATCCGACGGAACGCAGCTTCATGATCTACAGCGTGATGCTCTGGTTGCCGCCGGCGTTGATCTCAACAATATTTACGAGGATTCAGCTTCCGGGAAGAAAGACGATAGGCCGGGGCTCACTTCTTGCCTTAAGGCCCTTAGGGCTGGGGATACGCTGCTTGTCTGGAAATTAGATCGACTTGGCCGCGATCTCCGTCACCTGGTGAACTTGGTTGACGAACTCACCAAGCGGAACATTGGTTTAAAGGTGCTTGCCGGAGAAGGTGCGACGATTGACACATCAACCGCGAATGGCCGGCTCGTGTTCGGCATATTTGCGGCGTTGGCCGAATTCGAACGGTCCTTGATCATTGAGCGGACAAAGGCCGGACTAGAGGCCGCGCGAGCGCGGGGGCGCAATGGCGGCCGGCCGTTCAAGATGACAGCTGCAAAGCTTCGGCTCGCACAGGCGGCAATGGGGAAGCCGGAAACCAAGGTCGGCGAGTTATGCGCCGAGCTTGGTGTAACTAGGCAGACCCTCTATCGGTTTGTAAGTCCGGAGGGCGGGATCCGACCGGATGGGGAGCGACTACTAGCGCGGGGCAAACGGCGCTTGTAGGGCTCATCGCGCATTGTCGGCTATGGTGTATGCTTCAAGAACACACGGATCGGAAAGCGGATGACTTCCGGGCTGCATGTATAAGCTCCTGTATCAGTTTGGCAGGTTGTAAGCCTTGTATCGTATTGCTATCACTTACCAAGAAGCGTTCCGGTCCGGATGAACACATGCCCACTTTAACTACAGACCTAATTGGCCGGGTAAAGAGGCTTCCACTAAAGCCGTCGGCTACTTCAGCTATGATGCCGCTCTTTGAGGCTGTCTCCAATGGTCTGCATGCAATCGATGACCGATTCAAAGACCAAGCTCGCGAGCGTGGCAAAATACTGATCGAAGTCCTACGCCAGGATGATTTAGAAGAGGGGTCGCCGGTCGTTGGCTTCGTCGTGACCGATAACGGCGTTGGGCTCAACGACGAGAACTATCGATCTTTCCTTAAGCCTGACTCCCAACATAAGTTTCAGCGGGGAGGAAAGGGCGTAGGTCGTCTGGGATGGCTTAAGGTGTTCAAAGATATCCGCGTGGATAGCACCTACGAGGATGACCTTGGCCTAGAAGAGGTCCGGTCGTTCGATTTTGTGTTACGCGAAGATGAACAAGTTCTCTTGCGAGCTGGGGCAAAACCCTCAACTAGTGGTCCCGGAACACGCGTATCGTTAAAGAATTTCGACACGTTGTATGGGTCCAAATGTCCCGTTGAAGCCGCTACACTCCGTCAGCGTGTTATCGGCCACTTCATGCAGCTGTTAGCCGCTGACTTGGCTCCATCGATAACTATTGCCGATGGGTTAGAGACCGTTGATCTTAAAGAGGCGTTCAAAGACCTCATCCGGCACACATCGCAAGAGCAGATATCAGTGGAGCTTACTAGCGGAGACACATTCGAACTCTCGATTCGCCATATTAGAGCTTCCAAAGCTATTCGCCCCGATACAAATAAAAAAGCTTATAACTGGCTGTTCTTAGCGGCGAACGACAGAGCCGTCGAGGAAACGGTTATTGACGACCAAATCGGGTTGAAGCTTCTAGATGGCGACGACGTATACATAGGTTGCGTCTCCGGCGACCACCTCGATGCCCACGTCAATCAAGAGCGGACGGGTTTCAGCTTCGACGCTGGTGAGAGTCGCGAAATTCGCCGCGCCCTTCAAGTTTCGGTGATGTCATATTTGAAAGCTTACGTTGCCCGTCTGAAGGACAAGAAGCGAAAACTGGTACAGCAAGTCATCGAAGAATATCCTCAGTTCCTCTATCTTCAGGGCGAGATGGAAGAATTTATTAACAAGCTGGCACCGGGGGTGACTTCGCGCGAAGCTGTTTACGTCGAGATGTGCCGTCATCGATATCGCTCTATGAATCAGGAACATAAAAAGCTTGAGGACGCTTCCAAGCCGGGAGCCGCGCTCGCTCAGGAACTCGAAGCGCGGGTCACGGAGTATCAAAAATTTGTCCAAGAACAGCAACGTGGAGTTCTTGCCGAATACGTTCTTCTACGAAAAGCTGTTATCGATATTTTGGATCGCTATTCGGAGTACCAGGAAGGTACAAGCAAGCATCACTTGGAAGAGGCTGTTCACAAGCTAATAGTGCCGATGCGCACAGATTCTGCTCGTTTAGAGATTGGCGACCATAACCTTTGGTTAATAGATGATCGTTTGGCGTTCTTTGCTCATTTTTCTTCGGATCGATCGCTTAGAACTTACACAGACAATGCATCATTAGATCGGCCTGATGTCGCGTTTTTCTATGATACCTGCTTTGCTTGGCGCGAGCAGGAGGCTGCCAACACCGTCGTGCTTGTAGAATTCAAGCGCCCGTCCCGTGACAATTATGACGGCGACGACAACCCACTTCGACAAGTAATTGGTTACATAAAAAAATTCAAATCATCTAGCTCACTGAAAGATTCTAAGGGCAGGCACCTATCTCCCCATTATAAGAACGCAACTTTTCACTGCTATATTGTTGCGGACCTAACGGATTCATTGATGGAGGAACTAGGCGGTTACCGCTTCGAAAAGACCCCCGATGGCAAGGGTTTAGTTGGTTATCTCACGAACCCAGACGCTTACGTTGAGATCATTTCTTATCCCAAACTCCTTGCGGACGCTAAGATGAGAAACAGTATTTTCTTCCAGAAGCTCGGGATAACGAATGTCGATCCCGGTTCGGCGCGCGGCGACGAAGCGATAGAAGATCTGCTGAATGAGGTGGACACGGATCTTACAACCACTACGGAATACGAGACCTTGTTCGAACCAAACTAGTCGGTAGAGCGGTGTCCGACGTCGACTATAGCAGTCTCCGAGAGAAGCCGGAGCGTTTGTCTTCCACACCGCTGAATCAGCTGCAAGTCGGTTCACCCTAGCCGAACGCTCGTTGGATAGGCTCTAAGCCGAGGACAATGGCGAGAAATATCCTGGGGTTCGGTTTTCTATTGCTGTCTTTGCCCGCTTGATCTCGGTAAGCGCTATGCTCACCAGCTTACCATGGGCGGACGATCTTAAGAGTTCGATCCGCCTGTCCAGGATCTCGTCGAGATTAGACGGGCTAGGCCAAAGGCCGATTGCTTGCACGATTGTTACAGCGGCCACCAGTGAGACGCCATTAGGAAGCGTTTGCTCCCCTCGAATGCGAGTGTAATATTCGAAGTCCTTGAGGATCTGTTTGATCGATGCAGGCTTAAGCCCGAAACGTTCAGCCAAGGTTCCAACGGCCTCGCCTCGTTCATGTGCTTCAGCGATAGCCTGGTTTCGTATATGCCTTTCCATCGTGGCGCACTCCATCAGAGACCTAGGTATCGGATCCATCATCGTTTGCTTCGTCCTCTCCGGGAGGAAGGACGACCAGAAGCGACAATATCTTTAGGCGAAGCGAACGTGGAAGCTTACTCATCGTATCTATGAGCTTGTACCCCTCTTTGCTTGACTGGTATGCCTTATGGCGTTCGAGTGTCGCCACCGGCTCACGTTCCATTTTGTCACTACGCTTCAGATCTTCGAAGAAGTATGTAATCGGCACGTCGAGGGTAGTTGCTATTTCATAGAGCTTAGATGTGCTGATCCGGTTCGTTCCACGCTCATATTTTTGAACCTGCTGGAATGTAATTCCCAGCTCTTCCCCGAGCCCTGTTTGTGACATTCCCAATTGGTTTCGCCGCATCCGTACGCGCTGACCCACATGAATATCCACGGGGTGCGGTCCGTCAAATTTTGTACTGCCTCTACTCATTAGCCCCTCATGCTCTAGCGTCTGCGCCCCAGATTTGCCCAAAGGCTGATAGCATGGTTCACGCATGGATGCCTTCTGCAGAATTGCAGTAAGCGAGGCGAGCAAGTGGTTGAAACCATGCAAACTTCGCCTTCACGATTAGTCAATTTCTACATATAATATGGTCGATGTATATTGGTGATTTCGCCAATGCGGGGGAACTAATGATCACAAATAGACAACAGAAGCATACGCACTTGTTGACCGAGATAAGCCAAGCGCACACTCACATGCTCCGAGAGTGCTCAACAAAGACGTGAAAATATTTTAGGGGGTTCTATGTGCGGTCGTTTTACGAACATCATGACGTGGGCTGAGATCCACGCGCTCTACAGTATCCATCAATCAGGCCCTCCGGCGTCGAATATGCCGCCACGTTATAATATAGCGCCGACGCAAAGCGTCTATTTCGCGCATAAGGACAAAGCTGGCGAGCTGAAAATTGATTACGGGCGTTGGTGGCTCGTGCCGTTCTTTGCCAAGGAGCTGCCGAAGGCTGCAATGTTTAACGCCCGCATCGAGACTGTCGACACGTCAGGGGCTTTTCGCGAGCCTTTTAAGACCAAACGCTGTCTAATCCCGGCCGACGGCTACTTTGAATGGACCACCAGCGTCGAAGACGGGAAAAAGGATCCATGGCTGCTACAGCTTCCCGAGGGGCGTCCTTTCTCCTTTGCCGGGCTTTGGGCGCATAATGACAAGCTCGGCATCACCAGCTGCACAATCATCACCGCGCCGGCGGTGGAGCATATCGCCCACATCCATACTCGGATGCCAATCATGCTAGATCCAGCGGCCTATGAAACTTGGCTAGATCCTTCCGTTCAAGGCCAGGACGCAAAAGCGTTCCTCCTCGAGCAGCAGGTTGATGATCAGCTTGTGTTTCATCGGGTTGGCCGCGAGGTTAATTCGTCCCGCTACGATGGCACCGACACAAAGATGCCGGTCGTCAATTCCCTTTGAAAAGGGACTTCATGACACGTTACCTCCGCCACACCGCTTTCGCCGGTGCCCTTTGGGGACTTTGTGCATGTAGCGCCGATACAAGTTCAGTCACGCCCCCATTAGGACCTTGCAACTCTGAAGCGGCTCAAAGTCTCGTTGGCAAATCAAAGCCTACAGACTCGGAAGCGCTGCACGTCACTGGATCAAGGACCGTTCGCCAGATCGAGCCTGGTCAGATGGTGACACATGACTTTCGGGAAGAACGCGTGACGATCGAGGCGGATCCTAACACCGGGCTTGTCACTGGAGCCAGGTGCGGGTAACGAGCCGCGAACGCACACTGGGCAAAAAAAAGGGCCAGCGGAAAACCGTGGCCCTGAGGTATGAAGGTTATAAGCCTCCAGAGGGGAACAGCTGAAGGCGGACCTGGGAGGATCACCGCGCTACAGCTACGGGTCATATGGCTCTTGATATCCAAGATTGCAACCAAAACCAGTATCGTACTGCTCTATCGTCGTCCCATGCGCGCTCGGCTCTACCCCTCATCCGCCTGAGAGGTGTTCACCTTGCTGTTCGTCTGGTCTTTTTCGGCCTGATATAAGCAGTCCAGAAGGGAGGCAAACACGTTGTCCGTCTCAGGTAGTTGGTAGTTGGGATGGCGCTCCATAGCTTTGCGCACCATCTGGGATGAAGCCACTGAAACGAAATGGGGCGATTGGGCAGCCATAAGGCGTTACTTCTTCCGATCGAGCTCGTTTTCGACCTTCTCGCGGCTATTACCTACCTCTTTGATGGTATCCTTCACCATTCCCTTCGAGACGCCTTCCTTATTTGCTTCGTATCGGACCTCATGGTCCTGACTGCCGGCAACTCGTGCGCGATCCTGTTCGCGACCTTTTCCAGAATTTGACATAACGGCTCCTCTACCTGTTCCGCTGGCAAACCAGCAGAAGGTAAGAACGGTTCCATCTGTAGATGCAACCACCTGAAGGTTCGTAAGGGGGAGTGATACGGAGAGGTATTTTTCTCTCTCAACACGGACCGATTGAACGTAAGCGCGAGTTTCTATACGCCTTCCTCTCTTAAATGCTGTCAGGCATGGAGGTTTCCACTTAACATAGGTGGACACCTTGATGGACAAAGACACTCTTAAATTCCCCTCTTCAAAACAAGATCGCGACCGCCGGCGCCGCTATGATCCCGCATGGAAGCAGCGGCTGGTCGAGGCGTGTTCAGAGCCGGGGGTTTCGGTATCACGGCTGGCGCTTCAACACGGGGTCAACGCAAACCTTGTGAGAAAATGGATCAAGAATGCTCGGCACGTATCTGTGTCATCGACATCGGCGTTCGTGCCGGTTCAGATCACAGCGGCAAGCGGCAAGTTCGATATTAAGATGCCAAATGCAGGGAACCAAGAGCCGGCACGCAGAGCGCACGGGACCCGCTCCCCGTCGAAGGTGAGTGCGTCATTGCCAAATGGCGTGATGCTGTCGCTTGAATGCGATGACGTGGACGCTTTGACAACGATCATCGGAGCGCTGGCTCATGTTCAAGCTAAACGCTGATATCCAGGTTTACCTGCATCGTGAACCGATCGACTTCAGGGCGGGGATCAATAGCCTTGCGGTCCTGGTCCAGGAGACAATGGCGCTCGATCCGTTCTCTCCTGCTGTCTTTGCATTTTGCAATCGCCGGCGTGACCGGATGAAGCTCCTGTTTTTTGATCGATCCGGTTTTGTGCTGGTTTTTAAACGGTTGACCGAAGACAAGTTCCGATGGCCGCGCCGCGAGGTGCCGGTGGTGACGCTGACGACAGAACAGCTTCATTGGGTTCTCGACGGCATCGATATCGACGCGATGGTCCGCCATCCCTTGCGGCAATATGAGATTGTCGGCTGAAGGGACGATCTGAGCAGTTGACGCGGCCGGGCGGTTCAGATTCAAAACTGTGATGAACAGAGCCGGTGAACCTGATGTTGCAGTGCTGATGGCGCAGTTGGCGGCAAATGCCGCCGAAATTGCTGCGCTGAAAGCCGAGAAGGAAGCGCTCTCGCGCCGCGTCGTCAAGCTCGAAGAGGAACTGGCACTCGCAAAGCTGCATCGTTTTGCACCGCGCAGCGAAAAGCATATTGATCGCCTGTTCAACGAAGCCGAAATTGCTGCGGACGAAGATGGCAGTGACGACGGCGATGCTGCCATCGATCTCCCTGATACAGGCCTGCCAGCGCTCGACAGGACCGCGGGAAAGAAGCGGGGCCGCAGACCTCTGCCGGAAGATCTGCCACGCGAGCGGGTCGAATATGACCTTCCCGAGGATCAGAAGGCTTGTCCATGCTGCCATGGTCAAATGCATCGCATGGGTGAGGCCGTTACCGAGCAGCTCCATATCGAGGTCAAAGCAAAGGTCCTGCAGAATGTTCGGTTCAAGTACGCTTGCCGCCATTGCGACCGCACCGGGATCAACACGCCCGTCGTAATCGCGCCTATGCCGACACAACCCCTGCCGGGCAGCATTGCTACGGCTTCAACGCTGGCCTTCGCGCTTGTGCACAAATACGTCGATGGCACACCGCTGTACCGCGTTGCCCAGACCTTCGAGCGGGCCGGCGTACCGATCAGCCGTGGCGCACTTGCTCACTGGGTGATCGGTTCAAGCGAGAAGCATCTGCACCGCATCTATGAGGCCCTGAAGCTGCGGCTTCGGTCGCATCCTCTCATCCATGGTGACGAAACAACCGTTCAGGTCCTGAAGGAAAAGAACAAGGAAGCCACCAGCACGTCGTATATGTGGGCATACCGCAGCGGTGAGGACAGTGACGAGCCAATCGTCCTTCTCGACTACCAGCCCGGCCGGGGTCAGATCCACCCGCAGACCTTCCTCGGTGATTATCGCGGCATATTGGTAAGCGATGGCTACACAGCCTGGCGCACCATCAATGGCTCCACCCATGTCGGATGCATGGCTCATTCCAGGCGGCGTTTTGTCGAGGCCCTCAAGACCCGCAAGAATGGAGGCGGACCGCCGGAGCAAGCTCTCAGGTTCTTCGAGCAGCTCTACCGGATCGAAAAGCAGGCAAGAGACAATATCCCTGATGCCGGGGAGACGAAGGCCGACTGCATTCGCCGTTTCCGCCAACAGCACAGCCTGCCTGTCCTCAGCGCCCTAAAGGCGTGGCTCGACAATATCGCGCCAAAGATCGTGCCGGACACCAAGCTGGGTGATGCCGTGTCCTACACTCTAAACCAGTGGGAGTATCTGACGCGCTATATCAGTGACGGCAGAATGCCGATCGACAACAACATTCTTGAACGCGATATCAGAGTTTTTGCGACCGGAAGAAAATCGTGGCTGTTCAGCGACAGCGTCGAGGGTGCCAAGGCCAGCGCCGTGATCTACAGTCTCATGCTGACTTGCCGCGCTTGTGGCGTCGACCCGCTCGCCTGGCTGCGTCACGTGCTCCATGAGTTGCCACAGCGCGCTCCTGACGCCGGAATTGACGACCTCATGCCGTTCAACTTCGGCAGCAAAACACTGCGAGCATAACAAACAAATCCGAACCACTACTCGCGATATACCGGCGACGATCGTGTCAACGTGCGGAGAAAATCGCGTTTACGATTGAACCGAACGGGAGAGCTTGCGTCAATGATGCGCGGTTCCCCCAATTTCGCCGCTACGCAACGAAATCGGCTCCCCCACGCCCCGCAGGCCGCCTTCGGCGGTCATTGACCCAAGCCCTCCCTTATCGGTCTCGCACCTTTGTTTTCATTCAAAGGAGCCGACGATGACCACTTACGACCACATCCAAGAACTGCGCGCCGAGCTGCGTAACGCCGTGTACCAGAACGAGCGCCAGTGGATCCTTAAGGAGCTTGCCGCCGCCGAGCGCCAGCTTGCCGACGAAGAAGCTGCATACAACGCGATGGTTCTCGCTGAGCCGCCTGAATAGGGCGGTTTTTTGGCGCTTTAATTCGGAGCGCCACAAACAAATAAGCCCGGCTCGAACCGGGCTCTTGCTGATGGTTGAGTATTTAGAACTTCACCTTCAACGACGTAGAAAGTGCTGCAACCAGATCACTGTCGTATTCGTAACTGGCTTCGCCTCCTACGGGGATACCGTCGATGGACGACGCGCTCGACTCGCCACCCGTCAGGATGCCGAGCACGCCGCCGAGACGAATCTCGACGTGTTCGGTCGGCGCATAGGAAACGCCAGCGCTGAACAACCAGGTATCGGTCTGCGTTCCAAACTCAGGCGAAGTGCCCCTATCCCAGGTGACGCTCAGAGCTCCACTCCACTGTTCGTTGAACTTGTGGCCGATACCGCCGGTGATCGTCCAGCCGTCGCGATAGCCGAGATCGAGCGACGTGATTTCGACACCGTTGTTGTAGAACGGGATGCGCTGCAACTGGCTCCAGTCGGTCCACTTGACCGAACCGAAGGCAAGCCAGTCCGGCGCAATACCCGACTGAAGCTTCAGCTCGAGCGCATCCGGCGTAGCCGTCGAGCCCTCAACAGGCACGACAGTACCGGCGTAGACGCTCCCGACCGGGACCTGCGTTAGATCGACCGTACCCGTGACCTCGTTGAGCTTCACCTGGCTATAATACATCAGGCTTGCGCGGAATGCGTATTCCGGAATTTCGTAGGCCGCACCGGCACGCCAGCCCCAACCATCGCCTTCCAGATTCAGACGGCCAACGCCGTTCCCTGGCGCCCCGAGGAGAGCGAGCAACTCAGGAGCCACCAGAAGACGCTCTTTGAAGCCATCCATGCGCAGGTAGTTCGCACCGCCGATGATCCGAAGATCACCCGGGCCGGCATCGAAGCGGTAGGAGCAGGTCAATGCGTAATTGTCGCTGTCGACCTTCGTCTCGATATTATCGTTGGCACCGGCCCATCGGCCTCCGGGATTGGTATGCGCGCCATAGGGTTGCGAATAGTCGAACATGCAGTCAGTGGCTTCGCCGATACCCGCCTTGATGCCGATCCGCGGCGACCAATAGCTCTCACTGTCGTCAGCGGTGCTGGAATAGGAATAGCCGGGCGTTGTGCTGAGGTTGCCGTCCGGTCCGGTAATGGTGTCTTGCGCGTTCTTCAGCTTTCGGTGCGGCATGACGAAGGTTGCCGTCGATTCAGCGGCATAGGGCGACCTCTCGAACAGAAGGTCGATATTGTACCCGCCACGTTCCAGTCCGCCCGCGGACGCCGGCGAATAAACGCTCCATCCGGCCATCAGAACAAAGGCGCCCTTGGCGATATGATTGTTTTGCATCTCGTGTCCCACTCCCCGGCAACTCAACTGAGATACTTTTAGATACTCTACCTAAAATGACAACTTTCGGCTGTCCCCAATCTCGCGCCGCAAAACGGTCGCTGACCGCTCCTCGCGGACGCTTGCCATGTGTCCTTGTGCATCGCAGGCCGCGACCTCGACATCAAACGCCTCTCCTGCCCGCGAGCGCATAAGCTCGATCATCCAGCGCGGTCTTCCGACGCCTGGAACCGGAAGCGGTTCCGATGGCATCGAGGACACACGCCAACGCGTGACCGATGCTGTCGGCTGTCCATAATCGGTCGCCTCAGATTGCCGACGCCAGCGCCGGATTATCAGGCCCATCGTGCCTGACTGTTCAGCGGCGAGCTGAAGGCGGCGGGAAGCAACCATTGGCAAGCGCACCGTCTCGGCTATCACCGCCCCAAGGCCGCCAAAGCGTAAGGCTTCCTCCGCGCACTCCAAGATCGCCTCTTCGGTCGTGCACTCGACGAAGATCACCCGATTGAGGTCAAGGCCAGCTTGCTGAAGGCCCGGCGCGAACAAGTCAGTGCGAGACAGGCACCAAATGACAGGGCCTTTCGTACGCGCGGCGATACCGGCCGCAAACAGCGACGAGACGGCTCCAGCGACCGCGTCACTTCCTCCCCCTGCAATTTCATGGGTGCAGCCGTAGGCCAGACCCCTGCCCGGAATACGGCTATCAATATCTTCGACACCGAACGGCAAACGCGGTCGCTGTTTGGCTGGTCCGCCTGCAATCTGGTCTATCCGCTCCTGAAGCTCAGCGAAAATTTCGGGGCTAACGTTCCTGGTCATGGTCTACCTTGCCGCAGCTATTGGCAGCTCCTTGATGTTGGTGGTGTAGCGGGGAGAACGGCGGTCAAACTTTGTTTGCCACTCTCGCTTAATGCCGGCCGAGGCGGGAATGAGAACGCCGCGGCCAAACTTCGTGTTCACCGCATCGAGGGCGGCCATCAGGCGGTCGGACTGGTCGCGATCGCGGGCGTCGAAGAGTGGGCGTTGTTGCGACCGCGCCGGCACAAGATCGTTCATAATGATGCCGGCTTTCGCGTAGCGATGGCCGTCCCTAAAAATCTTGCGCGCTCCGCTCTGGGCCACACGGATCAGATCGAAGGTATCGTTTGATGCTTCAGGCAAATGCACGGTCGTCTGCGCAGAGTAAGGTTGATCCTTCTCGTTAAAGCGCGACGTGTGCATGAAGACCGCCATATGGGTAGCCTCAAGGCCGTAGCGACGCAGCTTTTCGCCCGCCCTCGTCGCGTAGGCCGCGACGGCTTCCAGCATGCCGGCAAGGTCCGTGACCGGGGTTCCGAAGGAACGTGTCACGGCGCAGCCCTTGCGTTGCGGCGGCACGTCTTCGAGCGGCAGGCATGAAAGACCCTGCAATTCCAGCACGGTGCGTTCCCCGACGACACTCAGAAGCTTGCGGGCCAAGCGCGCATCCATACGCGCCAGGTCGCCAGCGGTTTCCACCCCGAGGCCGAACAGCTTGCGCTCCGACGCGGCACCCACACCCCACACCTCTCCAACTTCGACCCGATCAAGCCAGACTTGTCGAACCTTCGCATCTGTCAGGTCGCAGACCCCACCTAATTCAGGGTTCTTCTTCGCAACGTGATTGGCGAATTTAGCGAGCGTCTTTGTGGGGCCGATGCCTACGCATGTTGGAATCCCGGTCCAGCGCTGGACAGTCGATCGTAGATCGCGACCGAATACTTGCCGATCAACAGCCCTGATGTCGGTCATATCGAGAAAGCTTTCATCGATCGAATAGACTTCAACATCAGGTGACCATTGCCGGTAAATCGCGTTGAGGCGGGCGCTCATGTCGCCGTAGAGCGTGTAATTGCTGGAATACACAGCGACGTTGTTGGTGCGACAGAGGTCGCGGATCTTGAAGAAGGGCTCGCCCATTCCGATCCCAAGAGCCTTTGCTTCCGCCGTTCTGGCAACGGCGCAGCCGTCGTTATTCGAAAGTACGATGACAGGCCGCTTTTCAATGGAGGGGTCGAAAACCCGCTCGCAGGAACAGTAGAACGAATTTCCATCAATCAGCGCAAAGGAAGTCATGTTCGCTTCCTGGGTCTGAGCCAGTGGACATTGCACATAGCGACGCCCCAAATCTCGACTTCCGCGATTTCGGGCAAGTCGAATAGCGGCATTTCGCTATTCTCAAACAGAAGCCGCGGTCGATTGCCGTTCATGCGCAGACGCTTCAATGACCGCTCGCCGTGGACCGTTGCCACGACAATATCGCCATCGACCGCAGTCACGCTCCTGTCCACAACGATCAGGTCGCCGTGGAAAATGCCGGCATCCCGCATAGAATTGCCGTCAACCTTCCAGAGGAAGGTCGCGGGCGGGTTGCGGATCAGCAGCCGCGTCAGGTCAATAGATTCGTCTATGTAGTCGTCTGCAGGAGACGGGAAGCCAGCACAAAGCCCGTGCAGCATTAGCGGAACATACACTTCCGCTTGGATTTTCAGGCCGGCAAGCATTCTAAAGCACCCTTCACGAGATACGAGCGAAAGGAACAAATAGGGAACATAAGTGACGGCGAAATGCAAGATAGAGGATTACGCGATGATTATTTTAAGCTCGCCTAATGAGAGAAAGACAGCGCACTTGGTACGGTAGCAGACTATCACTCTCGCCACCGAGGCCTATCCTCCTCCGATGACCCATGCTGCCAGTCGTCAACCAATCTGAAGACCGTCTCCTGTCCAGACTGCAGCAGCGCCGGGTCATTCCACACTAGCCAGCCGCCGATGATCAGAGCCGCTATAACGATCATTTCGAAAATTTTTCGAATGACGAACATCATTACGAAGATAGCGATTAACACGCCAACGCCAGTTGTCAGGACGGGAGGGATGTTTTCCGGAAGATAGGCCTCGAGCATGTTCATATCGTTGATATATACAGAGCGTCCGTGCGCGCAAAGGCTGGCATGGTGGGTCGAACGAGGTTTACGTTAGTACCGGCACAATCAAGTCGAAGCTGACAGAGGGGGGCGAGTGGCAAAAGGAGAAGACTCCGACGATCACCATTTCGTCCCCCAATTTTACTTACGGCCGTGGCTCGATCGAAACGACAGAAAGCTGGTTGAATACGGTCGCGTACCGCCAACCATGGAAATCCGATGCCGACGTTGGGTTACGAGCAGAACCGCCCAAGTACCCAATCTCTATACTCTGCCTGGGGTAACTGAGGACACGAAACAGAACGTAGAGACCGTCTTCAATCAAGAGGTAGACACCTCAGCCAGCAAAATACGGGACAAATTACTCCTTTGCGATCCTCTGTCAGATGAGGATCGCTGGTATTGGGGGCGTTTTCTGCTGTGGCTTGGGATGCGCAACCCAACCGAAATCCAAAAGTTCAAGGACCGTATGAAGCGAGACTTCGCCAAACCAGATGCGAGGCTCGAAGCGATGTATGCGAAGATTTGGAAGGAGGGAATGCCGCCGACAGTGAAAGAAGCACTCCTTCAGATGAATTCGGAAATGCCGGAACTGGCTGCCTTAGTAGTCGCAACGCGGCTCGCGCAAAACAAGAACGTGTTGAAGACAATGATAGATCTCGACTGGATGGTCTATGATGCAAACACGTCTGGTAGGCGATTTCTAACCTGCGACCGCCCACTAATCATGACTTCCGGGTTAGGCGGCAAAAACGGTCACATCGCAATACCAATCAGCCCGGACAAGCTGTTTGTAATTGCATCCCCCCTCTTCAACGACAGCCTCTCCATCCAATTGCCCGATATCGTGGTAAACGGCGTCAATCAGGTGATCATCGCACAGGCCCGCGAGAAGGTTTACGGCGTAGATAACTCTTACCTGGCCGAGGTCAGGGCTGGCATGAGCAGCGGAGATTATTTCTCACTCGCCGTCGAGCCTACACGTCAATAAGCGCAAGATTGACTTTCTCCGATAGCCGCAACGAGAGCAGCGAGCGTCGCCCGCTTGGCCCGATCATCGATCCGCCCGAACGCGCGGTTCAACTCGATACCCTCCGGCGAGCCGACAAACGCGATCACTCGCTCAACTTCTTCAACGCTAACATAATCAGCGAAAAAGTAGGTCACATTGACCTTGAGAACATCCGCGAACCGCAAGATCCTTTCGGAGGGCACGCGGTTCGTTCCAAGTTCATATTTGCTGATCTGTGATGCGCCTACTCCAACCGCGGCCCCAAGCTCGAAGGGCGTGATACCGAGCGTCTTACGCCGCTTGCGGATCCGCGCCCCGATCTGTGCATCTTGGTCTGTCGGTGCGTTGTTGCTCGTCACCTTCAGTTCCTGCCATGCAGGCCGTTTGATCGTTCGATATCGCCCGTGTTGAGAAAATCGAGCAACCGTTGACCGCTGACGATCGTCAGGTTCGGGTCAGCGGCCGCAACATCCTTCGCGCCGGCGCCAGTGCGCCCCGTGTGGATAAAGATCCCGCTGCAATTCCTTGCAGCAAGAACGGTGCTGAAGGCCGCAACATGGGCGCGGTTGATATGTTTGCCATATCGCTTTGCCTGTAGGAGGTATGTCTCTCCCGCGATCACCACAGAGCCGTCCAACCCGCCATCACCGCTATAGGACGCGTTGCGCTGAACGACATGGCCGCGCCGCTCAAAAGCTTCGAGCAACAATTCCTCGAACGTCAGAGGATCGATCTTGCGAAGGTACGCCAGGCGCTGCGGCATCAGCGGAATGGTGTTGATCTTTGCCAAAACACGGCGGGCCTGGTCCTGCTTGCGGCGGTGACGTCGCTCCTTGGCCTTTGGCCGGAGCAGCCGTCGCAACAGCAGAGCGGCCGCAAGCGCGAGCGCGGCCGCAAAGATCATCATCTCAGAGGACTGCATGCAGCCCTGTCCTACGGACGCCTGCGGCGACTTTCCTTGCTATGGTTTGCCCGATGACTGCCAATTGTTGCTCAACCCTCGCGCTGCGGTGGCGCCCCCATCCAACGCCAACCCAATGAGACCGAAATAGAGGCGCGGCTTGCGCCGCGCCCCTATCTCAGCGGCCCGCCGTGGGTGTCGGTTTTTTCTCCATCGAGAGAACCAGTTTGAAGATCCGCTCAAGACCTTCCGTGTCGAGCTGTCGGATTTCCGAGATAGTATTCTGCAAGAGCCGGGAATGTTCCTGATTTTCGCCCCACAGATGCGGAGCGGCGGGCGCAAGAATTTCCTCTGGAGTGGCGTCCAGAACTTCGCAGAGATGAATAAGCCGGGAGACAGTCAGGCGGGAAACACTCGTTTCGTATCGATGATAGACGGCGTTGCTCAAGCCGAGCAGGGGAGCGATCTTTGAGCGCGACAAGGAGCGTTTATCTCTGGCCTCGCGGATGCTCGTGCTGATTTTGTCGTCTAACTCCGCGTTCAGATAGACTTTGCCGTGATAGGGCTTCCGATAGACGGGCTTCTCAAGATCGGGATCTTGGACGAGCTGTAAGCCGAGTCGTTCGACCCAGTTTTCTATCGTTGGACCTGCCATGATGTTACCGCGCTGTAATTTCTGAGCCTGATTCTTTGTTACCGAATTGGCTACATGCTAGGAACCCTGAAATACCGATTTGCGGTTAAATTTGGCGCATCGCCTTGCGACCGTGCTCTATGCCTTCGGCACGGAGCCGCTGAAAAAGCGTCTCCGCCCTAAGGGTAACGATCACTTGCGCAGCGCGGCGAACGCCGCGAAACAAATATAGACCTGCGCCATATTGGGGTATCTGTCGGCATTTACAGTTTGATCGTAAGATACCATATTGCATCATAAAACCGAAGTCAGGTCATGTCAGGACACTAGCCCGTTCTGTCATGCCGGCAGGGGCCGCTCTGCGTCGAAACAGGGCGGCCCTCTTCATTCTGGGTGACACGATGTTCTTTTACTTTATCGCCGCGATTATCGTCCTTATCGCCTACGGGTGGTTCCTTCGAAAGATCAACAGGGACTTCCACGCCTTTCGCAAAGAACGGTTTGAACGCACGAACTCGGCGGGCGTGCTGGAATTTGCCACCTACGAGGACTTACGCGCTTTTGAAAAACGGGAGGGCTATAATCAACTATGGATCAATATCGCCGCAGTTCCGGGCGGCATTGTTCCCTTGATCGCGATCTTCGTCATCATTGGCTCGATCGCTCAGATGATCTCCTGATCACCGTTCATCATAAGGAGACCAGCGGCGACACCTTCGGTGTCCTGCTTGCTTGGATGAGGGAAAGAGGAACGCTGCCCTCTCTCCCTCGCAAGCGAAAAAACGGTTTCCCCGTCCTTCCTTCGCGCTCTGCGCTCTGTGCAGGATCGACGCTGACGCGGCGACCCTTCGTCTTCGCCTTCGGGCGGGCGAACCCCCTCCGTTTTATTCCCTTGCCACCCTCTCTCCCGCTGCTCCGCGCGAACTCGGGAGCAGGAGCGGGGCTCCTGCCCACGAGGGGCATGAGTGACCGCTTCGCGGAACGAGAAAGGCTAGACATGACCAAAACAGCAACCGTTTACCTGCTGGACCCGGAAGCAGAGACTATTCAAACCGTCGAGATCGAGGCGCGCAGCGCCTTTGCACAAACTTACACGTTGATTGGCTGCGAGCTGGTTCAGGTGGTCCCGTTTGATAGTCACCATGAGCTTATCATTGATGAGGAAGGGTTACAGGACGGCCTGACGTCCTTCACTATTGCCGATGGCTACCCACAGCCATTGGTCGGGAAAATCGTCCTTGCCGGAACGCATAACGGGGAACACTTCACGCCTCCCCAAATCACCATCGAGGACGCGGCCAAGCGGTTTATGGTGTGCAAACCCGTGCTTGATCCGGTTTTCGCCTCAAGCGATGAGACGACCTTGAAGGGCGTTATCCTTGCGGGTTTCTTGACCGGGCTACAAACGCGGATCACCCGCACCATGCCCACCGTCATGGCGAGGGTGAAGAAATGAAAATCACCATCGCTTTTTTCGAGCGGGAAGCCGCCGACCGGGTTCTGGAAATTGTCGCTGACACCTTCGCCGCCACTATCGCGGCGAAGGACATCGAGCATAATTTCAGCTGGCTCACCCACTCGCCCGAACGTCGCGCAGACCGCGAACTTGAAGCATTGGCCGAGCGGCTGAACGATTTCGCAAACTATGCCATGGATCTTTGGGAGGAGGCCGCGACCCCTATTCCCGGTCCTGAAATCGAGGCTTTCACGCGGCGACACATCGATGTCACCCGCAAATATTGGGCGGCGGAAAGCCGTTGCGCCAACTGGATGATAACCGGCCCTGCCCGTTTTCCAGTGGCGCGCAACGAAAAGCGTATGCGGGTTTCCGACGCCCGCCGCGCCGATATCGCCGCCCATTCAGAGAACGCCCGCAGGGCGCTGCGCCGCAAGGCATATCCACACGGGGCAGATGGCGAGCCGATCCGCTCGGGCGACCCCGAGGCATTGCAGCGGATTGCTTCGCGCATCGAGGACCTGGCCCTCTCCATCGACAGGATGAAACGGGCAAATGCCATTATTCGCCGGATGGAGAAGGACCACGCGAGCGAAGCCGAGATTTTGGCCCGCGTGGTTGCGGAAACAGGCTTGCAGGAAGAGCAGGCGGCGCGGGGGATTACCATTGCCCCATGGCAGAGCCGACGCGGTTTTTGCACCACCAACACCCGTGCCGAGCTTCGACGGATGCAGCAGCGCCTTGCGCGCCTCGCGGCGATGAAGAAGCGCGGCGACAGAACGGAGGAAGTCGAGACAGAAGCAGGAGCCGTGGAGGTGAAAGAAAACACCGAAATCGCCCGCATCCAGATGATTTTCCCCGGCAAGCCCGACGAGGAAGCCCGCCGCATCCTCAAATCCCATGGCTTCCGCTGGTCGCCCTCGCAAGGCGCATGGCAGCGCCACCTAAACGAGGCCGGTCGCTACGCCGTGAAGACTGTCTTGAGCAAGATCAGCGGCGCCAGCGCCGCTTGATCCTCACCAAACGCTATCGAGGATGAGAGACATGACCGAGCAGATTTTTACCGTCATGGAATTTTGCGGCAAGGGCGACCCGATGTTCGGCGGCAATGCCGCCGACTGGGGTCTTTATACGACCGAGGACAAGGGTCACGAGTTCATGAGCGCCGCCGACGCGCAGCGCCGCGAGTTGATCAGGGCTTACTTTCCGACAGAACGAGAGGCAACCGAGACAGGGGGAGCCGCCAGCCGCCGCAAAGGTCTGGTGTCCGTCTTGCCGGTGCCACTTGACCGGCGCATCCCCATTGCACAGCTTCGCTGGCATGTCGGGAATATGCATGTTGGCACTCCTGACGAGGATGTAGCCGCCGATATCGTTGCCCGTTCGGACGGCTGGCCGCTAGGTCAGTACCCGGATTACGTCGCTCAGGCTTGCGCCTACGCGCTCGCCAGCCACCGCGCCAATCAGGCCTCTACGCCCATTTCCGGTTCTAGGAGTCACCCACGGTGATGCCGCTGTTCAAATAGCCCTAAGCCGCGCTGATCGCGCGGCCTTTCATCAGGAGGACCGATATTGAGCCGATACCTTGTTACTGTAAAATCAGCCCTTCAAAACGATGAAAATGCCGTCATTGGCTATGATCCACCGTTGCGTACTTACTTTCTGCAGGCTTTCCCCGACGAGGCGACGGACGCGTGCGCGTTATGGCTTGGGGGCTTTCTTGAAGAGTATCCGAGCCTTGAATCGATCATCAATGCGGCCCGTGCCGATGGCTTCGAAGTCCACGGGCTGACCCATGACGTGATCCTAGCCATGACCAAGGAAGGGGGAACGCCAACCCCGCCGAGCATGGGCGAGCGCCTTGGGATCGTGCGCTAGTGACCAAGAGAAGCTATATCTGAGGGCCAGTTCTATCAGGCTGGCCCTATTCGTTTTCGGAGGTCGGACCTAAGCCGCATCGAGCGGCCCAGGTCCGAACGAGGGGAGCCCTAACCCCTCCCCTCGAGCTCCCCTCCCACCCGGCAGGTTCAGGTTTGGGCGGCGTAGAAGAGGGCAAAATTGACCGCCAGCATCACGACGAGCATTCCAATGGAAGCCAGAAGGAAGACACCAAGCTTCTTCATTGTCGTTTGCGGCTGCTTTTTACGACCGAATGCAACCACGCCAGCAGCGCCAAGAGAGATGCCGATAATGGCGGGGAGTGACATCATTAGAGGGACCTTTCGTCATTATGCGCGCCTTTTGCGCTAGTTTTCGACAAATCCGCTAGAATACCTTTTAACTCAGGGCTTTCTTAAAGTTGGTCTAGTCAAACGGCGCAAGGTCGTGCAACCGACGATATGTCAGTTTTCCCAGAAAACTACTGCCGCTCCTTGTGAGCATATGCAATTCGGGATATTATAATATCCTTGAAAGGATATGCTCATGCCGCTCTATATCAAAGATCCGGAAGTTGACACTCTCACCGAAGAGCTGATCCGTCTGACCAAGACATCCAAGGTTGACGCGGTGAAGACAGCACTTCGACGCGAAATCGCCAGCCGCAAAGGCAGCTTGCCCATCCGCGAGCGCCTGGCCAAGTCTCTTGCAATGGCGCGGGACGTTGGTCCCTTCGCGCCGGGGGATCACAAGCGCGAAACCGATGAGATGTGGGGCGAAGACTGATGTTATTCATTGACGCTTCGGTGGCCGTCGCGATCCTCGCCGGCGAGGAGGACGCCGGCGAGCTGATGCAGCGGCTGGAACAGCATGATGGTCCGTTCTACGTTTCGGCCGTTGTTCGCATGGAGGCCGCACTATCACTGACGCGGCGCATGGCCGAAGCGACGGGCCGGGACCGGCCCGCCACGCCTGACATGCTGACTAAAGCTCGCAAGCTGGTCGATCAGTTCTTCGCAGACCTCGAAGCCAAGGAGGCGATGATCTCCGGTGATGTCGGGACCAAGGCGCTGGACGCAGCGCAGCAGTTCGGGAAAATCGTCAATCACCCCGCAAAGCTCAACATGGGCGACTGTTTCACCTATGCCTGTGCCAGAGCCTACCGGACGAAGATTGCCTACAAAGGCAACGACTTTGTCGAAACCGATCTGGGCTGGTAAGTCTATCGGCTTCCGGTCCGCGAGAAGCGCCTCTAGGCGCGTCCCGGCGCTGACAGGACCAAGTCCATTTCCTGAGGAGTGAGAGCCTTCCCGGTTTTGAGAATGTAAGCTGCGATATAGGTCAGCTTCTCGTTAACCTCCCTCTCACTCCGGGGCTTGTACTGTAGGATCGCCTGTCGGCTTTCCGCCTCTTCCCTCGCGGAGGCTGTGCCAGACGAATGACCAGCACCGGCCGCCGCATGAAGCGTAGCGATATGCTGATCGATCAACTCTTCAAGACGCCTCTGGTCTGAATGCTTGGCGGCAAGCGCATTATGCGTGCGGCTACTGGATGAGCGTGGAGCGGATGACAAGAAATCTAGCATGGCTGAACAACTCACTGATCTAATGAGGTGTTAGCGTAGACCATTGCTTGCGGTAGAAGGCACGATACACTACGAAGTTCCACGAAACGAAACGAAATCAGCGCTGGTAAGCCTTTGGAGAAGAACGGAAAGTTTTTCGTCGCGCCCCCTAAGGATGGGCGTGATTTCAAGGAACTGTTCAAGCACCTTGCCGCTGCTGGTGCAGGACGGCCGCTGGACAGTGACGGGTTTCCTTCCGGCCCATGGACGCCGGAGCTTCTGGCAGAAGCCATCTCGCAGATAGATTCTAACCGTATCGGCGTCGATCTGCGGACCGTCCAGCTGTGGTTTCAAGAAAACGACAAGGGTGTCAGCGCAGCCAATATTCGTTGGCTCGCGAGAATTTTTGGCTGTGATGATCCTGTAGAAACGAGCGAATGGCAGATGGAGCTCAGTGCGGCTCAATCTCGATTGACGCTAAAACGAAGGGGTTCGAGGAAAGCGGAAAACCCTCACAATCGAGTTCCGGATGTTCCGTTGCCCGATCCGGACATCAGCATGATTGTCTACGCGGCCCAGGGTGAAACGCCAACGCAGAAGCGGGGCTTCAGCCTCGGGCGGTTGTCAGAAGCGATTTTCACGCGGGGGTCTCCGTTGAACCTGCCAGCTTTGGTCTTTGCCGGGGCATCGGCTCTTGGCTTCATGGCATACATTCTCGGTATCCATAGCGCGATCTACACACGAGCAGATGGCGTGGTGAAGCAGGTTGGGTTTCTTTGGGCACCCAACTGGACGTTCCTATTTATGGTACTCCTGCCCGTGTTCTATGTGCTGGTAACGGAATTGCTGGCTTACTGGAAAAACGAGGGCCGCCTGTTGTTGGCGGGCAGTGGCGACAAGGACCTGAGCAACCTCGATTGGGATGGGTACCTAAAAGCGTATTCCTACTCCTACTGGGCAGTTTTCGTCATCTGCATCCCCTTTGCCGGTATCTTCCAGTGGGTCGCTGTGGATTTGATACCGCTGCTGAAGGGGGGCGGGGACTACGCAATGAGTTGGGGTACGTTGGCGATTATCAGGCCCGAGGTGGTCTCGGTCCCAATGTCGATCGTCTTCACAGGCCTTGCCTATCTCTACATGTGCCTCTGCTTCTATCTGCTGTTCGCAGGGCTAATCCTGCTTCACACGATCCTTCATGACCTCTGGACGATCGAAGGTGCGACCCGAATGCGGGCGGACGATTTTCAGCGTCAGGCCGCGGAAATCGCCCTTCGAGTGATGCAGGGAATATTCCGATGCACCACGGTCGGTATTTTAGTCGCTGTCTGCATGAAGCTGCAAAGCGCCTACCTGGCCTCAAACGGCAAGGATATCGTGACGTGGCTCTTAAACGACACCTCTGTTGTCATTGACGGCTACGCAAATGGGCGCAATGGGTTCCACTATCGTATGCCGACGCACTTTAGCAGTTTGCTCGTCGCCATTTCCTCGTTTGTCGGCTTCCTCTACGGTTCCATCCGGTTTGGCAAGCGCTTCCACTTGCCGCTCTGGCGCATGTCGGCAGTCGTGGCGTTGCTCTTTGCATCCTACATACTGATCGACGCCTTTGACGGCTTCTCTATCCTCCTAGGCATCGCAACACTGATAGCCACATACGCCCTCTTCGATCCGGAGTTCGGGCGATGGCGCGCAGACGAGATAGAAGGCGATCAACGTGTTTCATAGCTGGCTTGATGGTTGGGACGAGCGGCGCGCGCAGCGTGGCGACGATGCGAAGAAGACCACCCCATTTCTCATCGACGCCGATCGCGCGTTTCCAGGCGCTCACAATGCCGCGTCCCTCGAAGAGTTCTGTTCGCTTGCCGACAAGGCCGCTTCCGATCCAACCTTCTTCGAGACATCGAGCGGGAGCGCTGAAGGCTTTGAACGAAAAGACGGATGGCTCAAGTTCCCGTCCGACATCGCCACGGACGTCGAAGCTAACAATACTGTCTGGGCGAAAATCACCGAAAGCGAGTCCAGCAAAAAGGCATTGGTGATCTTCCACCACTGGAATGCGGACGCTCGCAATGCCCAGATCGCATCGTTTCTTTCAAAACGGGGCATCACCGTGATCGAGATCGCGATGCCCTATCATTTTGAGCGCAGCCGTCCGGGCTCCCTGTATGCCGACTACATCCTTAGCGCCGATCTCGGGCGAACGCTCCAGTCCATGAGGCAGGCCGTCTGCGATGGCCGGAAAATCATTGGCTGGCTGAAAAGCGAAGGCTACCGGGAAATTTCCGTTCTCGGTATGAGCTTGGGCTCTTGGGTCGCGGGATTAATCACGGCGCATGAGCCCGCCGTATCGAAGGCCTCGCTATTCCTGACGGCAGGTAGCCTCGCGGACATGGTCTGGACAGGGCGTGCAACACGATCCATTCACGACAGCCTTGCACCCCATATTGAACTGCACGATTTGAGAAGAGCGTGGGGACCGCTTAATCTGGAGAACTACGCTCAAAACTTGGCGCGACCGGACGTGAGGCTTCACATTGTCCTCGCGAAACGTGACACGGTCGTTTTGCCTGATCTATCGGCCCGATTTATGCAGAGGCTCAAGAGTGTTGGCGCTTCGCCCCACATCCTGGAACTGAACTGCGGGCATTATTCGCTCGGTATTCCGCCTTACATCCTGCTGGCTGGCCTCAGCTTGAACAGGTTTCTGTCACGCTGATCAGTTCCACCACCACGCCTGCGGGGCACACTTGCTGACCGCGTCGAGCGGCCAGCAAGTGCAATGAGGGGAGCCCCCTTCGGCCCCTCCCCTCAAACTCCCCTTCCCCCGCACGATAGACGGCCCGCACGCGGGTCGGCTCATTGAGGTTTGTTGGCGTTTCCGTCCTGAGACGTCCTGATGTGTGCCCACCACCGCTGCAGCATGACGGCGATGGAGATCCGCCCTCGCGGTCGGATCGCGATTTGCCGGTTGAAGGCAAAGGCGACAGCCGGGGCTACGAAGGCCGCGTTTACCGGTCTCTCCTTGGTGGCTGTACGTAATCTAATGCTGCGCACGATACGGCAGGCCCTGCCTTTGCGTGCAACCCCAAGGGGTTCTCCTCTCCGCTTCGCTCCGTTGCGATCGCTGCGCGATGCACTCGGCGGTTCCAGCCATATTCGAGCTTCGCGATTACGCACAACCACCAAGGAGGATCACCTCATGAAAACGCTCGTAACCTTCTGCCAGAAAACCGGCCGTCGCCTTCGCCAATTCATCAACCGGCAAATCGCGAAGTTGACCCATAAGGGCCAACTTAAGTTCTCCATCGCCATCATGCTTCCGCTCCTCGCCAAGGTCGAGTTCACCTATCAGGTCGAGCTCGATGGCAAGGCCCGAAACGCCAACAAACCCCAATGAGGCAAAGCCGCGCCCTCCCGGGCGCGGCTTTCTATCGCGCTCCCCGGTCCGATCAGTCCGATATCGTACCGATGCTACGTTTGAGGGCTACAGCACCTACCTCATGTTCCATGGGGTCGTCTCAGAAAACGGAAAATAAAGCACGCTAAGCGTGCGTGGAGGCTGGCACCCAGCGGTACAGCGTCGGAATGGACACGCCGAGGTTCTTGGCCACGTCCTTGGGCGGCACCCCGCTGGCCAGCAGCTTCTTGGCCGACTCGATCTTGCTGTCGGTCATCTTCGGCTTGCGGCCGCCTTTGCGGCCGAGCTGCTTGGCGACTTCCAGCCCGGCGCGGGTGCGCTCGACGGTCAGCTCGCGCTCCATTTCGGCAAGGCTCGCCATGACGTGGAAGAAGAACCGCCCGGATGGTGTGCCGGTGTCGATGGAGTCGGTGAGGCTCCTGAACTGGACACCGTGCTTGTGCAGATCGCCGACCAGATCGACCAGTTGCTTGACCGACCGGCCCAGCCGGTCGAGCTTCCAGACGACCAAAGTATCGCCTTCGCGCAGCATTTCGAGCGTCTTGGCCAAGCCAGGCCGGTCTGCCCGCGTGCCACTCACCTTGTCCTCGAAGACCTTTTTACATCCGGCCTTGCTCAAGGCTTCGCGTTGCAGCTCCAGGTTCTGATCCTGCGTCGAGACGCGCGCATAGCCAATCAACATGGCTTGTCTCGCGCCCGGTCGATGCGTTCCTGCATCGCCTGCATCACTTCTTCGTGGGTGTACGATCTGGCGTTGGCGTCGGTGGCTTGCCGCAGGGCTTCCTCAACCTCGCGCGTCATCCGCTCGTAATCCTCCGGCCACAGCGCTTGCTCCATGCGCAGCGACGCCTGACCCAGCAGGTGCAGCAGGCTGAACAGCCGCATGTCGTTGGTGGCGACGATGCGCTCCCGAATCTGCTCCTGAATAGCTTCGCTAGCCCGATGCGCTTGTGGTGTGGCAGTCCCCTCGTAGTCAGCGGGGAATTCCGCTTCCTCGGCAATCCTTGCCCAGGCGCTGGCCAGCGCCTCGATGGTTGACGTGCTCATTTCCGCCGCTCCTGTGCTCTTTGGCGAATCAACCGGCCAAGGGGCCTCGACGCGAAAACCAGCAGCATCACGCCTATCGGATACCAGGTCGAGAAGACCACCAAGGCATCGAAGGCTGGCCGTCCGGTGTTGGTAGGCAGTACGGCGGTCACAGCCATCAACCCGCCGACCGTCCAGATGATGCGCCACACGTAGGGCATCACGCGGGGCACGTAGCCGTCATCGAAAGCGGTCTGGTAGTAGCGGCGCAGGCCGCGCTCGGCAAGCGCCTGGCGCTGCCGCTCCGACAGCGCATCCGTCCGGCCATACCAGCGCCGGAATGGTGGACAGCGCAGCAGCAAAGGGGTGAAGAGGATCATCACCGCCACGATCGCGACACCCCACGCCATGACGGCGCCGGCATCGGGCCGCTTGGCGTTCTCGATCACGGGCGCGAAGACGCCCGGAGCACCGATCATCCAGAACAGCGCAATGTGCTGATGGAAGGAGAGCTTCATTTGCTCATCCACTTGCGCAGCAGGCGCTTTTTCAGGGAGGCGCGTTCTTGCGGGTTGCGTCCCTTGTGATTGGCGATGCGATCCGCCGTGGCGGCCTGGCGCTTGACGGGCCAGTAGGAGCGGCCATCCTTGCCCATCGACCAGACGCTGCTGGCCTGGTTTTCCAGCAGGGGCAGATGGGCGCTCAGGGCTTCGGGCGACGCGCTGGTCAGCGCCGTGCGCTCACGGGTGCGCCAGCGCTGATGCCAGAGCTTCTTGTCCTCGCGCTCGCTGCCGCAGGTCGTGTGCCCGACGATGGGTGTTTTGCGGCGGCTGCGGCTCATAACGTAGTGGTCTCCAAGAACATTCAGGACTGATCCCAGGCGTCGATGGTCAAGACCTGATCGGCAGGACAGGCGGCTACGCGGTCGGGAACTGGATGGTGTTCAGTCTCATGCCGACCCCATTCGATTGATCGCGTCGCTTGCGGCACGCTGCGACGCAAGGAGGTTTGCGACCTGGTTTAGCAGCCGTGTCCGCTGCATGTCTGTTACCTATCTCCCCGACCGCTCATTGGACCAACTCCAGAGATTGGGCTCTATCGCTCAGCCAATACGAAACCGGCATTGGCTGATGCCACAACCGAGACGAACACAAATGGCTCGGTACCTGTATTTCGCGCCCCGTGCACTTGGCCCGGTCTTGCCACGGCTATCTCACCTTCCCTGAGGGCACGAACAATCCCATTGCCCTGAAAGTAATCAGCCATTCCCGACAAAACAGTCCACGTGTCTTGGCCGTGAGGATGAATGTGAGCCGCAATTTCCTGCCCGGGATGGACATGCCAAACCACGATAATTGAGTCTCGGGTTTCAAGCACAACGGAACGAATAGGCTCGCCTTCGGACGGCTGAACATACTCGGCTACAGAAAATATTCTCGATTCAACAGTCATCGGAGATCCCTCTTTCACAGTGCCCCCAGACAGGCTGGATATGAATTCTAACTCGAATTTGAACGGGAGGCTGGTCGTGCGGTCGTGCAGTTGCCGATGAGCGTGTCGGCTGCTGCCTCCTTGCCCACCAGCGAACTCACGTCCGTTGCGGCCATCCAGAAGGTCTTGCCCGAGCGCGGCTCATAGGTCGCGGGATCGAACACGCCAGAGGGGCCGAACATCGGCGGCTTGATTGGTCATGGCTCCATGCCTTTGTCGTTACGGTCTTCATCGTCGGCATCCTGACGCACGGCGGGCAATTGCTGGAGCAACGCCGGCAGCCATTCCTGTACCGTCTCCCACACCACATCGAGGTTGATGTCGAAATAGCCGTGAGCCATGCGATTACGCATATTGCGCATGCTGCGCCACGGCACGTCGGCATGCGCCTGGGTGAACTCGACGTAGCCATCCATCACCTTTGTGGCCGCCTCGCCGATGACGATCAGGCTCATGATGACGGCCTGCTGGGTGCGCTTGTCGGCCAAGAAGTCGTCCTTGGCCATCCCTTCCACGAAGCTGCGCGCATCGGTTGCGGCCTGCTGAATGTGGTCGAGGTAATCGGGCAGGCGGTTCTCGCTCATATCGGTTGCGCCTCCGCGAGCACCTTGGCCCGGAACTTCGGCGGCAGGTCGCCGGGAGTCAGCAGATCGACGTCAACGCCGAGCAGCGATTTCAGTTCTTCTTCCAAATCGCCCAAGTCCAACAACGTGGCACCGGGCAGCGCATCGACCAACAGGTCGAGGTCGCTGCCATCCCGGTCGGTGCCATGCAGCACCGAGCCGAAGACGCGCGGGTTCGCGGCGCGAAAGCGGCCTACCGCTTCACGCACTGCGCTTCGCTTCATGTCAAGCACAACAGACGGTCGCATGCGCATCCTTTCTTATCGAAACTCGTTGAGATGATATGCAATCAAGAATAGAATTTCAAGAACTATTTTCGAGAATCGCAATGCCTTGATTCCCGTGCCGCGCCGGTTGCCTTGGCGGGCTTGTCACAAACCTACGTTTTCAAGAAGAAGGAAACCGCATGCCCCGCCGTTCGATCCTCTCCGCCGCCGAGCGCGAAAGCCTGCTGGCGTTGCCGGACACCAAGGATGAGTTGATCCGTCACTACACGTTCAGCGAAAGCGACCTCTCCATCATCCGGCAGCGGCGCGGCCCGGCCAATCGGCTGGGCTTCGCGGTGCAGCTCTGCTACCTGCGCTTTCCCGGCGTCATCCTTGGCGCTGATGAGCCACCGTTCCCGCCATTGCTGAGACTGGTCGCCAACCAGCTCAAGGTCGGCATCGAAAGCTGGGACGAGTACGGGCAGCGTGAGCAGACCCGACGCGAGCACCTGGTCGAGCTGCAAACGGTGTTCGGCTTCCAGCCGTTCACGATTGGCCACTACCGGCAGGCTGTCCAGTTGCTGACCGAGCTGGCCATGCAAACCGACAAGGGCATCGTGCTGGCCAGAGCCTTGATCGAGCACCTGCGGCGGCAGTCGGTCATTGTGCCCGCCCTCAACGCCGTCGAGCGGGCGAGCGCCGAAGCGATTACCCGCGCCAACCGGCGTCTCTACGACGCCTTGGCTGAGCCGCTGACGGACGTGCATCGCCGTCGCCTCGACGATCTGCTCAAGCGCCGCGACAACGGCAAGACGACGTGGCTGGCCTGGCTGCGGCAATCCCCGGTCAAACCGAACTCGCGGCACATGCTGGAACACATCGAACGCCTCAAGGCGTGGCAGGCGCTCGACCTGCCCTCCGGCATCGAGCGGCTGGTTCACCAGAACCGGCTGCTCAAGATCGCCCGCGAGGGCGGCCAGATGACGCCCGCCGACCTGGCGAAGTTCGAGCCGCAGCGGCGTTACGCGACCCTGGTGGCGCTCGCCATCGAGGGCATGGCCACCGTCACCGACGAAATCATCGACCTGCATGACCGCATCCTGGGCAAGCTGTTCAATGCCGCCAAGAACAAGCATCAGCAGCAGTTCCAGGCATCCGGCAAGGCGATCAATGCCAAGGTGCGGCTGTTCGGGCGCATCGGCCAGGCGCTGATCGAGGCCAAGCAAGCGGGCCGCGATCCGTTCGCCGCCATCGAGGCCGTCATGTCCTGGGATGCTTTCGCCGAGAGCGTCACCGAAGCGCAGCGGCTCGCGCAACCCGAGGACTTCGATTTCCTGCACCGCATCGGCGAGAGCTACGCCACGCTGCGCCGCTACGCGCCGGAATTTCTCGACGTGCTCAAGTTGCGGGCCGCGCCCGCCGCCAAGGACGTACTCGACGCCATCGAGGTGCTGCGCAGCATGAACAGCGACAACGCCCGCAAGGTGCCCACCGACGCGCCGACCGAGTTCATCAAGCCGCGCTGGCAGAAGCTGGTGATGACCGACACCGGCATCGACCGGCGCTACTACGAACTGTGCGCGCTGTCGGAGCTGAAGAACGCGCTGCGCTCCGGCGACATCTGGGTGCAAGGCTCGCGCCAGTTCAAGGACTTCGAGGACTACCTGGTGCCGCCCGCGAAATTCGCCAGCCTCAAGCAGGCCAGCGAATTGCCGCTGGCCGTGGCCACCGATTGCGACCAGTACCTGCATGACCGGCTGACGCTGCTGGAAACGCAGCTCGCCACCGTCAACCGCATGGCGCTGGCCAACGAGCTGCCGGACGCCATCATCACGGAGTCGGGCCTGAAGATCACGCCGCTCGATGCGGCGGTGCCCGATACCGCACAGGCCC
>Ga0056908_1000277_pt1 | contig 39888 bp, 34 predicted proteins | sample EBPBio142010_DNA_FD_55020 | JGI IMG/M metagenome (GOLD analysis project Ga0056908, IMG submission 55020) | Wastewater treatment Type I Accumulibacter community from EBPR Bioreactor in Madison, WI, USA - Reactor 1_10/4/2010_ DNA | ecosystem: Engineered > Bioreactor > EBPR > Anaerobic-Aerobic >...
CGGACTTGGCCGGGCCACCAGCCCGTCCTTCGCCAAAGCCCTCGACCTTGGCCCAAATCCCCTCCGGCAGAACGTTTCCATTTGGACCTGAAAGGGTCTAAGTTCCATCCCGGAGGCGGGATGGCGGACGAAGACACCGACGAACGCGGTTTGTTTGCCGAGCAGCCGGCGCTGCCGATAGCGCGCGCGGCGAAGAAGGTCCCTGCTCCACATTTCCATGGCCACCGGGAACGCCTGCGTGAGCGGTTGCGTGCCTCAGGCAATCAAGCACTGGCCGACTACGAATTGTTGGAACTGCTGCTGTTCCGCTCCATTCCCCGCGCTGACACCAAACCGCTCGCCAAGGCGCTGATCGACAGGTTCGGGTCGCTCGCCCAGGTGCTTGGCGCTCCGCCTGAACGTCTGGTCGAAGTCAAAGGCGTCGGCGAGACAATCGCCTTTGACCTGAAATTGGTCGCTGCCGCTGCGCAACGCATGACAAAGGGGGAAATAAGGGGCCGGCAGGTTCTGTCATCTTGGCTGGAAGTGCTCGACTATTGCCGCACCGCAATGGCCTTCGAGCAGCGCGAACAGTTCCGTATCCTGTTCCTCGACAAGAAGAATTGCCTGATTGCCGACGAGGTGCAGCAACAGGGCACAGTCGACCACACGCCGGTCTATCCGCGCGAAGTGGTGCGCCGCGCGCTTGAACTGTCGGCCAGCGCCATCATTCTGGTGCACAACCATCCCACTACCCCTCAATGATCACGTTCGATCACGCTCAATACCGCTGAATCATCAATGAAATAGCCGCTTTTCGCGCGTTGCGTACAGGAGGCGGTTATGGCAAATTGGGAGCGGTTAGAGGGGTTGAAAGCGGCTTTCCGATCCCAGCAAACGATCCCCGTTTCTCCTCGACCGATCCCAGTTGCGGAACAGGAGAAAACGCCATGCCAAGCCTGACCGACACCGCGATCCGACATGCGTTGAAGCGGGTTGAGCTAAGCCAGAAGCAGGAAAATCTCGCCGATGGCGAAGGCCGCGGCACCGGTCGCCTCGTGCTTGTCCTCAAGCCCATGCCGAAGCGCGTCACAGCGGACTGGATGGCGCAGCAGTGGCGTGACGGAAAGCGGACCAAAAAGAAGCTCGGCGCGTACCCTTCCATGTCGCTCGCTCAGGCGCGCGAGATATTCAAGCGCGACTTCGCCGACGTCATCCAGAAGGGCCGGAGCATCAAAATTGCGACCGATACGCGTCCCGGCACGGTCGCCGATCTGTTCGAAGGCTATGTTGCCGCGCTCAAGGACGCGGGGAAGCCTTCCTGGAAGGAAACGGAAAAGGGCCTCAACAAGATCGCCGATACGCTCGGACGTAACCGCCTTGCCCGCGAGATCGAGGCCGAGGAGATCATCGAGCTGATACGGCCGATTTACGAGCGCGGCGCGAAATCAATGGCCGATCATGTCCGCTCCTATCTCCATGCGGCATTCAGTTGGGGCATGAAGTCCGACAACGACTATCGGCAGCAGTCTTCTCGACGCTTCCGGCTTCCGTTCAACCCGGCAACCGGCATTCCTACCGAGCCGAAGGTCCAAGGCACGCGTTGGCTCGACGAAGACGAGTTTGTTCAGCTCTATCGGTGGCTGGACCACCCCGACACGCCGGTTCACCCCTCCTATCCACGAGCAGTGCAACTCATCATGCTGACCGGCCAACGCGTCGAGGAGATTGCGCGGCTTCATGTCGATCAATGGGACGCCAAGGAGCGGATCATAGACTGGTCGAAAACTAAGAACCTCCAGCCGCACGCCGTCCCTGTACCGTTGCTCGCCGCTGAACTGATCGAATCGATCAAGCCGAACGAGTACGGCTGGTTCTTCCCCTCCGCGAAGGACCCGTCCAAGCCGGTCAGCCACGGCACTCTGTACAGCTTTGTCTGGCGGCAGAGAGATCGCGGCGTGATCCCGTATGCGACAAACCGCGATCTTCGCCGCACGTTCAAGACGCTCGCCGGCAAGGCAGGCGTGCCAAAGGAAATCCGCGATCGCCTGCAGAACCACGCGCTGCAAGATGTCAGTTCCAAGCACTACGACCGCTGGCACTACATGGTCGAGAAACGCGCCGGCATGGCGAAATGGGATAAATTCGTCCGCGCCATGCTGGCGAAGAAGCGCCTGAAAGCGGCCGCATGACCTCTCGGCCGCCGAAACCCGTCCATTCTCGGCGAGCGAAGGCTTCCGCTCCCTCGACCGAGGTCAATGCACACACCTACGCCGCGTTCGTCGGAGTCCTGAAGCAGAAGATCGCCGCTGCCCGCCACCGGGCCGGCCTGTCCGTCAATCGCGAGCTGGTGGTGCTCTATTGGACCATCGGTCGCGATATTCTGAGTCGGCAGGAGCGCGAGGGATGGGGCGCCAAGGTCATCGACCGGCTGTCGGAGGACCTCCGCCAAGCCTTTCCCGAGATGACCGGACTTTCAGCCCGAAACCTGAAATATATGCGCACCTTCGCAGAGGCCTGGCCCGACGGCGAATTTGTGCAGCAGCTTGCTGCACAATTGCCATGGGGCCACAACATGCTCCTTCTCGATGCCACCAAGGCATCTGAAGAACGCGCTTGGTATGCCCGGCAGACAATCGAGCACGGCTGGAGCCGGAACGTTCTCGCCCACCAGATCGCAAGCAATCTCTTCGCCCGTCAAGGAAGCGCGCTGACCAACTTCTCGCGGACTCTTCCGGCCGAGCAATCCGAGCTGGCCCAGCAGATTCTCAAAGACCCCTATACGTTCGACTTCCTCTCGCTTGGCCCCGAAATGCTGGAGCGCGATCTCGAACGCGGCCTGATCGAACACCTCCGCTCGCTCATCCTCGAACTCGGCAAGGGCTTCGCCTTCGTCGGAAGCCAGTACCATCTCGAAGTCGGCGGGCAGGATTATTACCTCGACCTGCTGTTCTACCATCTGCGACTGCGCTGCTTCGTGGTGATCGAGCTGAAGATCGAGGATTTCAAACCCGAGTTCGCGGGCAAGATGAATTTCTATCTGTCGGCCGTGGACGAGCAATTGCGCCATCCCGACGACAAGCCGACGATCGGCATCATCCTGTGCAAGGGACGCAACGAGGTGATCGTCGAGTACTCTTTGCGAGATTCGAGCAAGCCGATGGGGGTGGCTCAGTATCAACTTTCGCAGGCGCTCCCTCCTCAGCTCCAAGAAGATCTCCCGACGGTCGAGGAGCTTGGGCGGGAATTCCCGCTCATGTCGGTCGTCAAGCTTCGTATCGAAATCGAGCGCGCCCTGCGTGAACTCGTCGTCGCTAAGGGCATCGATCCGCGTCGGATGGGCATCTCGCAGATGCTCGGCAAACTGCAAGGCCTGGGGATTTCTCCAGCCAGCATCAGGCAAATGCACGGCGTCCTGCAATCCATGCTCGAGGCATCGCACGGCGTGGATGTCGACTCGGACGCGGCCAAGCGGGCCGTGGAAATCGGCACGGCTTTCCTTGCTGATCTCAGGACAATAAACGCCGACGACTGACCACTCCACGAAGAACACCAATATTGATAAGTAGTGTGTAATCGCGTCGCTCGATCGGCGCATACTATCAAGGCGCCGGGGGAGGCAAATGCCAGCAACTGCATTTTCTATAAGGTTCGCGCGCGAACTCGACGTTGACCAGCTCGCGACCCTGATGACCGGCGCACAACCAACGCAGGACCGCGACGGGGCTGAACTTCTAAGCGGGTTTGGCGATGCGATCCGCGCCGATATTCAATGCTCATCGTGCGGCAAATTCGGTGCTGGCGTCGTTCGATCGGCAAGATCGCGGGCCTCTAAGGCGGTTCTCCGACAGGCACATTTCAGATTTGTCGATCCCAGCGGCGGCGACGCCCATCATCCGTTCTGTGAATTCTACGGCGACGACGAAACGCGCTCGACTCAGGATAGCCTTCTCGACTTCGGATCAGAAAAAAGCGCGGAAACGCGCGCGATTCGGCTTCTCGTCTGCAAGGGCATAGAGCAGGGTATCTTTGACCAACGCCGCATCCGGGACATGCGGCAGTGGTTTTTCGATCTCAAGTCCGCCACCCGCTTCACGGTGTCCTTGCCGCTAGAGGCGATCCCATGGACACAGGCGCTACAGCGACATCCCTACCATCAGCGCTGGCCGTTCCACCCATCCCACGGCGACATGCCGGCCTTCGATTGGAAAGCCGCCGCGAAGAAGCAATTCACCGAAGAGCACCTCGATCTGTTCGATCTGGTGAAAGGCGGCATCCTGCCTTTCGAAGAGGCGACGTGGCGACAGGCGGCCGAGCTCGCCCGGAAAAACCATGGGCGCGAGGTTTTCGACGCCACCAAACTCCAGCCCTACTATGAGGCCGCGATCTCGCTCTGCACCTTCGTCGCTGCGAACGGCGGCATCGATTTCGGCAAACGACATCCCGAAATTTATCGATGGAAAGGCGCTCCACCCGTTCTGCTTGCCCTCTGCGCGCTGGTGTTGTTCGTCTCCGATTGGAACATGAACGCCGCGACCACAGCCTTCGCGAAGCTGTTGGCCGCGCCGCCGCCCAGCGATCTCGTGCTCGGCAACGTCATTGGACTCAATCCCTTTCACGACTATGGCGCGTGGCGTCTCGTCATTGCGTCCTCCGAGGTCGCCGCCAGAAGCCCGAACGGCCTGGATTACGGGGCCCGGCTAGCGGCCATCGAGGCGGAGCTGCGCGAGCAGCATCGCCTATGGAAGAGCGAACAGCCCCGCGGCTAGGCCTGCCATCTGAGGAATAGCGTATGACCGTCGAATGGACGCCAGTGTTCGTCCTGCCCAACGTGCCCCTCGACCAGGCCGTCGACTGCGAGATCGCGGCGATCGCGCCGGCTCATGACCCTCGGGTCAAAGCCCTGAAGCGCGCCCATCCGACGTTCAAGCAATTCCTCAATCGCTTCTCGGATAATTTCGGAGAGAAGTTCGAGCCGGCCGTCCTCCTGCTCGATGCCGATGCGCCACCAAGCTTCCGCACCGTCGCCGCCCTGGGAAGTTTCCGAGACACCATCGCACTGTCGGCCATCACCCACGGGCGCGCTATGGAGCTTCGCTATCCGCGCGGGCACCGCGTTCTGTTCGGCGAGGCCTTCGCGATCTACCCGTGGATGCTCGACCGGCACTACAAGGACGTCATCGGCAGCACACCGGCCATCCTCGGCACGCATATGGTGTCTAGCTTCCGAGGCCAGTCATCACCGACCATCTTCCGCACGCCGCTCGCGGCGAGCGACATCGACGAACCACTGCTCAGCGCGCTGTTGGCACGTTGGCGCCGCCGATATGAGGCCCATGAGCCGGCATGGGAGGACGTGGCGCTGATGCGTTCACTCAACATGGCCTACCAGGCTTCGCTGCTGCCCGCCGGGACCGACACGACGTTCTATGATGTCGGCCGGATCGTCTCGCTCTGGGTCAGCGCTTTTGAAACTCTGGTTCACCCGGGCGGAAGCGGTCAGGCGGATCGCAAAAAGGTGTTCGAGCTGATCGAGCGGACGCGGTGGGCGATTCCGGCCAGCGGCCAGCTCGCACATGACACCGGCGGGAAGACGAAGGTGAAACGGACTCTGGCGTCATGGCTGGTCGAGACGCTCTATGTTTGCCGAAACGATTTCCTTCACGGCAATCCCGTGGACCGGAGCACGCTGCTGCTCGCCACGCCTCAACGCACCATCTTCGAGTACGCCGCGCCGCTCTACAGGATCGCGCTCACAGCCTTCCTGCCGCTCACATACGACGCGCCGATTCCGTCAAAGGAGAACCCTGAAGCCTTGGGCGAATACATCGCCGATCGCATGACGTTCATGGACCCGCAGAAAGCGGCCGAAGAGGGATTACTGACCGCGACGCAGCCGCCGCCCATTCCAGGCACGCGCCGCCCCCGGATCATACGACCGGCTGGAAACATCTAGCGGTGCGGCTTCGCCACTGCCCTCCCTTGCTCGCTCTCGGTCTCATCGCCGCCTCGCCCGCGACGCACATCATTGATGGCGACACCTTCACGCTCGGCGGCGAGCGCGTTCGGCTGTGGGGCATAGATGCACCCGAAGCCCTCCAGATCTGCCAAGACGCCGCTGGTCGTGGCTTCAGATGCGGGGACGTGGCGCGTGAGCGCCTGATCGCCCTGATCGGCGGCCGATCCGTGGATTGCCGGCAGAAAGACCGAGACGGCTATGGCCGGATGGTCGCCCAGTGCAAAGTCGCGGGCCACAACCTTGGCGAGGCCATGATCCGCGAAGGCTGGGCGGTCGAATACCGCCAGTTCAGCCGAGGAGCCTATGCCGCTGCCGAGCGGGAGGCCCGGTCGGCCAAGCGCGGCCTCTGGGCTGGAACGTTCGAACCGCCCGCCATTGGCGCGCCGACGCCCGAGCGGAGCGACCGGCTCCGCAGTCCCCGCCAGGGTCCTGCATGCTGAAGGGCAACATCAACGCCAAAGGTCGCAAGATCTTTCACACACCTGGCCAGCGAGACTATGGCGTCACGGTGATCGACACCGCGCACGGCGAGCGCTGGTTCTGCAGCGCGGCGGAAGCGATCGCGGCGGGTTGGACTCCCGCCGCCCGCTGAGGAGCATGGGTGCGTCTCACGCCATTCTCGGTGCTTGCGTCCGCCCGCGCTCATTACACTATGAGATCAATTCTATCTCACCGGCTTCGAACCAACCTTGTCTGATCATTGCGTCGCGCGCGAGCGCGGGATCAGTTGCGTAATACACAACGGCAAGGCTCTCTTCAGCGCGGCTGCAGGTCACGTAAAACAGCCGTCGCGTCCTATCGATCGTTGTCTCCTTGCCGGCAGCTTCATTATCAAGATCCGTCTTGCTCTTCGCCTTTGTCGCGAAAAGCTTGTCGTAAGCGAACATGAAACCGCGGGCTTCATCGTCGCTAACGACAACCATCACCCTTGGAAATTCTAGCCCTTTTACCCCCTGATGCGTGTCGAACTGCGAGAGGCCCCGAACGTAGCAATCATATCGCTCGATCTGGTCGAACGGCGCCTCAAGCGCCAACCGCCAACCGCCCAACTCGCTTTTGACATCGACTTCTTCTTCCTGGTCGTCGGCGTCGCCGGCTGCGTCACCCTCGCCTTCCACGACGACGGCATCGGCGGCGGAAAACGGAACGAGCACCTCTGGTATCGTGAAGAGGTTAGCTTCGGCGACATAGCGCAAGACCGAGCGCGCGGTCGGCTTCTCATCCTCGTTCACCAAGGCCAGCAGGCCATCGCAAGCAGCCTTGACCTCGCTGAGAAGGCCAACCTGCTTCTCGCCTGCAGCTTCAAGCGCCTTGCGCTCGAGGAGTGGAGATGTGCGCCGAACGACCGCAGCGATAGCAAACCGATCTCCCGAGCGCAGGGCCGTGACCAGCGGCAGTATCTCGCGCGTGAAAAGCCCGATACCCGCCCCCGTCCCTTGTAGAAAGCTCGTGCGGATGCGCTCGACCGCATAGAGAGGCTCGAAGAATTGTTCGAAGCCAAACCGGCGTGCGGACATCAGGTGCTCCAGCGCCAGAGTCTTGATCGCTTCGGCCCCCTCCGCCCAACTGGGATCGCCCGTGAGCTCCGCCATTCGTGCCGCTACGGTGGCCTCGGCCGCGCTCTTGTCGGCTATTGCCTGCGAGATGACGAACAGCCGAACAACGCCCTGTTTAGCATCGCTGCGTGGCTGCTGTTCCTCGCCATCCTCGTCTCGTCTAATTTTATTGATGAGCGTGATGACCCGCGTGGGGCAACGATGGTTCATCCGCTTCCTCGGCCTGGCCCAAGCCTGCGGGATCGCCTCCGCTAAACGCTCCTTACCATCGGCGTAGATACGCTGCATCGTGTCGCCAAAGAGTCCCAGGCAAAAAGCCTCGCGGTATCCCACCTCGACATCGAGCAGCGCGTCCATGAGCCTCCGGCTCGTATCCTGGCTCTCGTCGATCAGCAGAATGGGGAAGCTGGTCACCAGCAGCCGGCGCAAACCAGGCTTCGCGCCGAGGAAATCGGCGGTCATGGCGATGACCTCTGCGTGGCTCAGGGAGTCCCTCGTGCGGTTGTCGCCCGTCGGACTGTAAACGAATCGCGTAATTTTGGCGAGGTTCTCGCGGCGACGCCGCTTGCTTTCTATGGAGCGAGCGCGGTCCGACGCGGCTTTGCTGTTTGCCCGACCCTTCGCCTGTGCTTCTTCCAGCTCTTCGATATCCGCTAGGAGTCGGGTCGACAGCCACCCTCGAATATCACTGTCGTAGCCGGCAATCAGCGACCAAGCGAACGCGTGAATGGTCGACACCTCCACGCGAGGATCGAACTCGAGCCGTTGCTTGATCTCGTCGCAGGCGGCATTGGTGTAGGTAATCACCCCGATCTTCTGACCGGATAGCGACAACCGCCGGCCCTGCTCCTTACACACCGTGCGGATCGCCTCGACGAGCGACCGCGTCTTGCCCGATCCGGCGCCAGCATAGAGAAAGAAGCTCCTTGGCTTCTCGACGTTTAGGCAGGCGAGGATCGTTTCATCGGCTTCGGAATCGAATTTGTCGTCGACCGCGCTCATGCGTCGGCCCCCTCGATTTCAGCGACGACATGCTCTTCGACCGGCGAGTCAGCCTCAATCTCCTCCTCGGGCGGTGCTTCCTTGACCAGAGGCAGAATCTCAACCTGCTTTTTCTTGAGCTGCGCGAGTAGCCATTCAAGTCCCTCGGCGATGTAGCGCGGCACGACGATCGTGTCGAAATTCTCAACCTCCATCACGTCAAGCGCAAACTCAGCTTTCTTGCCGTTCTTGAGAGCGAGGTACATTTTCCCGCCGATCGCGGCCGCCCCACCACCATCAGCGATCGCATCGCGAAACTTGCGGACCAGACCGGTGCCCTCCAGTTCGGCGAAGAAGCTGAGATTCTCGAACGCCAGTGCGTCCTCAAACGTATAAGGATATGCGACCTCGGGTCCGACAATACCCGGGGACGTCAGACCCAACGGGATCTGATACGCGGCCCGCACAGCAAATAGCGGGTCGTCGTCCTCATGTAGCGTCTTCGTCGCGGCATCAGCTCGCATCAGCTCATCGACGTCGTCGAGCTTTGGCACCCATGTCTTCAACGTCGCATTATTGGTTTTCTGACCAGCGGCTTTCGCGGGTGGGACGGAGGCGCCACCCGTTTTATCCAGCGTATCCAGGTCAGTGATAATCAGGGTCAGCAAGCCGAGATGATCAATCAAAGGCTTGAGACGATGCGCGTGGCTTCCTCCAATCTCAAGCAGGGTGATGTAGCATTGGTTGAGCTCGTCATAGTGCGCCCGGATGAAATTGGGGACGAGCATACGTTCCGCTGGACCCTCCACCAAAATGGCCGCGTCGGCGAAGAACAGATCCGCGTGCTGGGCCCGAAGATATCGGGTCACGAAACGCTCGGTCTCACTGCCGGGACCAAAAACCTCCGACAGATTGATAACAGTGGAGACCGGCACTTTCGCGGCCATACCCGCAGGCAGCCGCCGGAAGTAGCGCAGGCAAGAGAACGACGTCTCATGCGCGACATGGCTCGAATGGGTGCTGACAACCAATTGGGTGCGCAGCTTTTGGCTGTCACCAAGGTCCTCGTGCGCACGCAGCACCGCATAAGCCTTCTTGATGAAGACTTGCTGGACCTGCGCGTGCAAATGCGCTTCTGGTTCTTCGACCAGGACGAGATGGAGAGGCTCGGTCGTGGTCACCGTCGCACCGGTTGATGCCTTCCCGACGCGCATCCAGGCGTCACGGAAGCTCATCAACCGGAATATCATCGAGATCAGGTTTTGGTAGCCGAGGCCGTTATTCGCCTCGGGCAACCGCAACACGGGCGTCGCCGCGCCGTCCTCGGCAATGACGTCGACCTCGAAGCTAATCGCCGCATTGTGGTTGAGACCGTCGATAGCCTTCAAGCGCGTCGAGACGCGCGGACGCGGATCGGTCACGCCAGGGTATCCCATACCCTCAACCTCGGTGAACGCCGCCTTGAAACTCTCGGTCAGCCGCTTGTCGAACGCGTCCTGGGCGGCTTCTATCGCCTGTAACGCGCCGAGGTCCTTCGGATCAGGCCCCTTCGTCGGGTCGAGGTGCTTGGCGTAGTAGCTTCTGAGCTGATCGGACAGCCGACTGCCACTTGCTGATACGGGGGCATCGTCCTCCTCCGCGCCCTGCTGCTCCTCACCGAAGCCCCTCTGCGCCGGTATGTCATGGACACGGATCAAGCCGCTCAGCGGGTCGCCGTCGATCGGCCGAGAGCCGCGCGGAAGGACCTGCGGACGCGCCAGAGATTTTGCCGGAGCGACAAGCTGACCCGGATCCAGCGAATAGGCCCGAATGGTGAAGTGCGTCGACAAACGCTTGCTCAGGAAATCGACCAGACTCTCGGGCCAGATCGTCAGCTTGGGCGGAGTAGCAGGCGGATCAGCGTCAGGATTCTCCGCTGCGGCAGCCGCGACGGCTGCCGCCCTCATCATCTCGGCATCGCTCACCGCACCCATGTACTCCTTGTACAAGAGCGCAAGGTCCTTCGGCTCGTAGCGCAGCCGAACGCCGAGCCGTCCCCCCTCCCAATCCAAGGTCGGGATGAGGTCGCGAACGTGGTGCATCTCCCCCGCTTCGACATGCAGCCACAGATCCAGAGTCGGCAACGCGCTAACCCAGGGATCAACGACCAAATCGACGATTTCCTCTGCGTTCCGGGCAACTTTCCATACCTCGCCCAAGGCGATGATCGTGGGCCAATGGCACAAGGTGAAATCGTGCATCTCGAACGGACAGCGGCGCGGCGACAGGAAGCGTCGTAGCGCAAGCATCGCCGACGTCTTGCCGCTATTGTTCGCACCGACGAAAAGAGTGGTCGTGGTCGAAAGATCGACCCGCGTCGACAATAACTTCCTGAAATTGGCGATCTCCAGAAATTCAATATGCACTGCCAGCGTCCCCCAATCCTGGTCTGCGGTGACTACATCCGCACATCGTCTTCGCGTTATACTTATCTTGACCGATGGCGGCAGTCACTGAACGCACCGCCTACGCGTCCGCGCGTGGCCACCTCATCTTGCCGCGGCCAATTCGCAACACGTCCACCAGCGTGGTCCGACCGGCAATTCGACCTGCGAAAAGACTCGGCTTTGGATCGACGGCGGGCTTCTTGAACTGGAACAACCGCCGGTAGTCCGGCGTCGCGAGCCAAGTCTGTCCGTCCCCAGCATCCGTGGTGATCCGATACAAGCCAGGCCCGGGCGCTCGCTCGCCAGCGGGCACATCGAGTAGGCGCTTGTTGGCCTCAACGTTCCACTTCTGAATGCCGCCACTCAGGGCTTCGGTTCTAAACCGCGCCCAGAGCGCCGCGGTATCCGGCGTCGGCCAATCGCCCAGATCGGTGAATGCGGTAATCTCATCGGATTCCAGCCAAGCTCGCATCTCGGCCGGCGTCACAAAGATGGGCTCGGCACTCTCGATCGCGGCTATCGCAGCGCGACGCGACGGCAAGCCGGCGCGGATCAGCATCGACATCATAAACCGCGGCACGCCAGTCTCGAGCGCGGCCGCCCCGCCACCAGGGATGATGTCTGGCGACCATCCGAGCGAAAGGCGCCGCGTCCGGATCGCCTCGAGCGCCCAGACCAGCCGATAGGTGAAGGCTTCCTCGACAACGCGCATATTGTCGGGGCCGATCTCGGCCACCTCCGCACCCGACACCCACTGGCTGAGAATCCTTCGCCAATCTGCCGGGAGCGCGTTTCTCTTGTCGGGAATGAATGGGCGCATGACCAACAGCCGCTCGGCCAGACCAGAAAGCGCGTCGGCGAGTTCATCGACATCACCCGGCAGCGACACGGCATCGGCTCGATCCACCAACGCTCCCAACTCGTCCGCCATCGCATCTATAGCCAGGCCCGCCTCAAGGCCGACGCCCATCGCGAAATGGCCCTTGCGCGCCTGCGGCGTCGTCACGCTCCAAATCAGATGGGCGCGAGCCTCGAAGACCTTCCGATGCTGCGCCACTGTCGCTTCGCCTTCGCGAGCGATCTGGCGCGCCCAAAGCGACCCCTGCAACGCCTCATCCAGCAAACGCGGCAGGTCCGCTCGATCAGCATCCAGGGCTTCGATCAAACCGAAGACCGTCGCATCGAGGCGCTCGACGAGTTGGGACAGCGGCTCTTCTTCTATGTTTTCCTCTTCGTCGCCGCCGCTACCCCCTTTCTCGCCTTCGCCTTCGTCTTCGTTCTCGTCATCGTCATCATCGTCGCCGCCCGGATCAGCCAGTTCGGCGGCCACCGCGGCTTCTTCCGCCTCTGATTTCCAACCGTCCCTTGAGTTCGCCAGATATTCCCAGGCGTCAGCTCGCCCGAGAGTGCCTTCGCGCGTCAGGCGCTCCAGGATCTCGGCGACGATCTGAATCAGGCCGCTTTGCAACGTCCGCGCCTTCGACGAGGCGACCAGTTGGCGCCACTCGCCGCTGCGCCAGTCAACCCGATCGAACATCACGTGGACGATGAGGCCCTCGACGTCGACAAACGCTCGGCCAGCTCGACCGGCGACGTTCGCGAACTCCTCGCCGGTGATGAGCTCACCAGAACGGTAGAGCGCCGGCACGAGCAGCACCGCCGCGTTGAGGTTGAGGCCCTGAGACAACGTCGGAGACGCGACGATCACCTTCAGCACACCCTCCGACAGAAGGACCTCCAGCTCGCGCAGAAATGGGCTCGGCAGGCGACCGTGATGGATGGCGACACCGACCTTCAGGCTGGCAACGGCGGGATGATCCTCGCCTAGCCATTCTTTCCCGACTTCCAGCGCCCTTGCGATCGGGCCTTCGTCTTCGAGAAGCGGCTCCAGATAGCCTCTGCGGCACAGGTCGACCACCCGCTTGCCGTAGCCCTCGACCCAATTGGCCTGCGTAGAGAAGATCAGGGTCCGTTTGCCCTGACCGGCAAACTCCCACGCGGCGAACAAGGCGAGATGACCGGCCTCGCGTGGGTACGGCTTTTTCTCCCGGCCAAGGGGCGGCTTTTGAACGACAAATCGATCGATGAACGGTCCGTTCGCTGTAAGATCGAGTGTCAGGCGGCCATCGCGCCCGCGCCATGTCAGCATGCCGAAACGCTGGCGCGTCGGCCGCCAGTCTGACCGTACGGGTTCGCCGGGCTGATCGGATCGTATCCACGCGGTCAGATCGTCAAGTTCATCGCCGCTCGGAAGGATGGCCGACAGACACACGATCCGCCGGTCGGCGGCGTCACCACGCCGGAGCAAGCGCTGAACCAGCGTTTCGTAGCGAATTTCGCGCTCGCTCGGGCCGATCATATGGCCTTCGTCGAGAACGATCAGGCCGACGTCGTCGATCAAGCTCGGATCGCTTCGAAGCGCGAAGTCGAGTTTTTCAGGCGTCGCGATGATGATCTCTCGCGACCGCAGCGCGTCCTCGTCTCCAGCGGACAATCCGCTTGCGCCGTAGAGCGACGAAACGCTGAAGCCCAAGGGCGCGAATGTCTTGCGGAACGAGCGCTCCGTCTGCGCTGAGAGCGCCCGCAGCGGCGTGACGATCAGGACGCGACGCGCAGCCGATAGCGTCATCAGCGCGGCGATCTCAGCAACGCGCGTCTTTCCGGCGCTGGTCGGAAGCGCCACAACGAGATCGTCGGTCATATCCGTCGATCGACGCGCCGCTTCACGCTGCGACGGCCACAGCTCGACCTCGGAACTCTTGCGCGCGAACAGCGAGCCGATGAAAAGCTGCCGAAGCTCGGGATAGCGCTCTTCGGCTCCGTCCGGCGGATCGATCGGCAGATTTTGGTGCAGCGAATGCGCCCACAGATCATCGATCAGATGGCGGCAGAGGTTCAAGATCCACCAGAGCGGCACGTTCTCGGCGTTGTCCGCCAGACTGATGGCGGTGGCCAGCAGGCTGCGGGCCGTCTCCAGCGGCTCCTCATCGCCGGTGGCAAGCGCAAACTCGAAGTTAGCCAAGGCGCGGCAGATCGTAGTGTTGAGGATCGTTGCCAGCACTTCGTCGGGATCGGCTTCTTCGCCGCGCAGCTCGGCCGACATCTGCACATCGCCATGCGCTTCGTCATTCAGCCAGTCGCGGACATAGCCGCGGAGCCGATCAAGATCCCGCAGTATGAGCAACATGACGGCTGTCTCGCCGGGCGCAGCGTTGAGATCGCCAGGCACTTCGTTGAACAGCGAGTACGCAACGGCCGAATAGCCGGCGAGATGATAGGCGGCCGCCGCGATTGTCCTGCGAAACCCACGATCCGGCGCTTCCGGATCTCCATTGCGGACGAGAGCTTCGAACGCGTTGGCCGCTCGTTCGAAAGCCTTGCTGGTAAGCGGCGATGCGCCTTCGACGGTGCGAAGCGCCATCGCGCCACGCAGCAGCGCGAAACCGTGCTCAGCCAAGTCCGTCTCGATCGTCGCGCCCAGCGCTGGCGCGTCGGCCGGCAACACGCCATCGCTCCGGATCAACGACCAAGCGGCTCCTCGGTAGAGCAACCGACGCAGAATTCCGTCCTGGGTGGCGGCGGTCAGAAAAGTCCGCAGTTCGTCAATCGTTTCCAAGGTCTTCCGCCTCTTCGTACATCTCCTTGATGAAGTCCTGATGGTCCTCGATGCGGAGGTTCACCACGAACTGGTCGCGGTTGGTAGTCGCCGCGTCGAGGTCCTCTTTCAGCGCGGCCGGCGGCGCGTTGCCCGACATGGTGAACAGCATGTGGTCGATGCGGCCCGCGCGCGGCACTTTCAGACCTATCTCATCGCGGATCGCCCGCCCGAGCGCGACGTCGTCGGCCTCGTTGCTTTCCAGCAAGCGATTAGCGACGAACAATAGCGAGTCCGGCGTGCATCGCCCGCTGTCCCGATTGAGAACCTTGCGCGCCGCCGTGACGGTCGCTTTACCCAAGACGCGATTGCTTTTCGCTTCGCCCTTGAGGAGCCACAGTTCGCCGTCGTCACCAGCCCCATATCCGGCGCCGATGAAGTCGTCGCCTCGCATCGCCATATTGCGTCCGTCCTTGTAACGGAGCCGGCGAACAGGAACGCGGAGGCCGATTCCTTCCTCGACAAGCTCGGTCGCAAGAATCTCACCGAGATCGCCAGAGCGTCCCTTTGCCGTCTGCGGAAGCTGCGCGCGGAGGATTTCGGCGGCGCCCTCATAGCCCAGGCGCGCAACATCATCCGCAATGCGATCAAGCCGGTCGTAATGAGAGCGGACAGTCTCCGCCAGCGACTCGCGGATGGCGTCACGCCCGCCAGCTTTTTCGACGAGGCACCAATACTCTTTACGCTCGTCTTTTTCTTTCGTGGTATCGCACCACTCTTCGTACAACGGCACGTCGCGCCTCCCCAACGACGATGACGAACAAACTCTACTTTCGTCCCTTGAACGACTACGTCGTGCCGGTCGTTGGAAAGTTGTGCCTCGCGCCCAATTATGATTCACACATCATACACTCAGAGCGTGTCCACGTCGCTAGAGAGTTGGGGCACACAGCGAAAGACGCAGCGGTCGCCAAATCAATACGACTTGTTCGACTGCAAGCCCTGCTCCGGATGAAGGCACTTGACTCTTAGCCGCCAAAGATAGAACAAATAGAGAACATGATGACGAAGCTTTTCCCGGAGGTCAACAGGAAGCTTGCGGCCCGAGCCCGCCATAGAATCCTTGCGCGCGCAGATCGAAAAGATCGAAGGCAGAAGCCGGCGCGCCAGATCGGTGCTCCCATTCGGGATCACCGAGTTGGACTCACGACTCCCTGGCGGAGGCCTTGCACTCGGCGCGCTGCATGAAATAGCCGGCGGCGGTAACGGGGCGGTCGATGGGGCGGCGGCCGCCTCGTTCAGCGCGGGCCTCGCTGCCCGCACCAAGGGCAAGATCCTTTGGTGCATCACACGCGCGGACCTGTTCGCTCCGGCCATCGCTCAAGCAGGTCTCGCAAGTGACCGCGTGATCTATCTCGAAGCGGGCGACGATAAGACTGTGCTCGCCTGCATGGAGGAAGGACTGCGCCACGGCGGCCTCGGGGCCGTGATTGGCGAGGTCGCCCGTCTCTCCATGACGGCGTCGCGGCGGCTGCAACTGGCGGCCGAAGGCACGGGCTCGCTTGGTCTCGCCTTGCGGCGCTGGCGACGACAGACAGAGGCGACGGATTTTGGCCAGCCGACCGCGGCGATGACGCGCTGGCGTGTGTCCGCGCTGCCGTCGACGCCGCTGCCTGTTCCCGGCGTGGGCCGCGCCCGCTGGTTGGTTGAACTCATCCGCGCGCGAGCGGGCGAAAGTGCAGATTTCGAGTTGGAGGCGTGCGATGACACGGGTCGTCTCGCTCTTCCTGCCGAACTGGTCCACGGACGGGCTTCGGCGGAAGGCTGGCGACGCGGCGCCTCCGGCTGAGGCGCCGCTCGTCCTGATTGGCCGCGAAGGGAACAGGCGGGTGGTGCTGGCGGCGGATGCTGCGGCCCAGTCCGCCGGCGTGCGCGCCGGCATGCCCGTCACCAAGGCGCAAGTGCTGGTGCGTGGCCTCATCGTGCAGGATGCCGATCCGGCAGCCGACGCCGAGGCGCTTGAGCGTCTGGCGGTGTGGCTTCTCCGGTATGCGCCAATCGCGGCTCCCGATCCGCCCGACGGCCTCATCATCGACTCGACGGGCGCCGATCATCTCCATGGCGGCGAGACTGTCATGCTGGACGGCTTGATCGGGCGCCTCGCCATGTCCGGGATCGCCGCCAGAGGCGCGATCGCCGACACTTGGGGAGCAGCCCATGCGTTAGCCCGATTCGCGGCGCAGCCCGTTCTCATCGCTCCAGAGGGCCACGGCCCGTCCGTCTTGGAGGGCTTGCCGCTTGAGGCGTTGCGCGTTCCGCCTCTCACCATCGCGGCGCTGCGCACGCTCGGCTTCCGAACGGTCGGCGATCTTCTGGCGCAGCCGCGCGCGCCGCTCACCCTTCGCTTCGGCCCCGAACTCGGCAGACGCTTGGATCAGGCCTTGGCCATTGCGGCCGAACTCATCGAGCCGGTCCGTCCGGCCGATCTCATCGAGGTGCGCCGGGCCTTCGCCGAGCCGATCGGCGCGGCCGAGACCATCGCCCGTTACATCGGCAAGCTTGTCACCCAGCTCTGCGAACGTCTGGAGGAAGGCGGCCTTGGCGCACGCAGGCTCGATCTCATCTGCCACCGCGTCGACAGCCGGGCCCAGGCTGTGCGGGTCGGCATGGCCACGCCGGTCCGCGACGCGAAACGGCTGACGCGCCTCCTGTGCGACCAGATCGAGACCATCTCGCCCGGCTTCGGCATTGAGGTGATGACCCTCGCCGCAAGCGTCGCCGAGCCGCTCGACCGCAAGCAGATCGTCAGTTCGCTGGTCGAGGAGAGCACGCCGGACGTCTCTGACCTTATCGACACATTGATGAACCGCGTCGGCGAGCGTGCCCTCTATCGGCTTGCCCCGGTCGCCAGCGACGTTCCGGAGCGCTCTGTCTGTCGTATCCCGGCGATGGCGGCCGATACGGGAGCGGGCTGGCCCGGGCGTTGGCCAAGGCCGTCCCGCCTTTTGGCGGCCCCCGAGCCGGTTGAGACCGTGGCGCTGCTCCCCGATCATCCGCCGGTGTCGTTTACCTGGCGCGGCATCCGCCGCCGCCTTCGGCGCGGTGACGGGCCGGAGCGCGTCTTCGGCGAATGGTGGAAGCGTGATGCCGAGCTGGCTGCCGTCCGCGACTATTTCCGTGTCGAGGACGACGCTGGCGAACGCTACTGGCTGTTTCGCGCCGGCGACGGCGAAGACACCGCCACAGGCTCGCACCGCTGGTTCATTCACGGGGTCTTTGGATGAGCGAGCCCCGCTACGTCGAGCTTCAGGTCACCTCGCATTTCAGCTTTCTGCGGGGGGCGTCCTCCTGTGAGGAGCTGTTCGCCCAAGCCGCGCTCGCCGGGATCGAAGCGCTGGCCGTGGTGGACCGGAATTCGCTCGCCGGTATCGTCCGGGCTCACGAAGCGGCGAAGACAACCGGGGTTCGCCTGATTGTCGGCTGCCGGCTCGACCTCACCGACGGCATGTCGGTGCTGGTCTATCCAACCGACCGGCCGGCTTATTCCCGTCTCTGCCGGCTGCTGTCGCTTGGCAAGGGGCGCGGCGGAAAGGCGAAGTGCGTGCTCGAATGGCAGGACCTCGTCGCCTACGGCGAGGGCCTGATCGCCGTGCTCGTGCCGGATCTCGCCGACGATGAATGCGGCCTTCGGCTGCGCCGCTTGCGCGATGCGTTCGGCGATCGGGCGCACCTGGCTCTCACACTGCGTCGCCGGCCCAACGACCAGCTTCGCCTTCACGAGCTGTCGAACCTCGCCACCCAGATGCGGGTCGCGACCGTGGTGACGAACGACGTCCTCTTCCACGAGCCCGCCCGCCGCATCCTTCAGGACGTGGTCTCCTGCATCCGGCACAACGTCACGATCGACACGATCGGCGACCGCCGCGAGCGTCACGCCGATCGGTACATCAAACCGCCTGAGGAGATGCACCGGCTTTTCGGCCGCTACCCCGAGGCGCTCGCCCGAGGCCTGCAGATCGCCGACCGCTGTCGTTTCACCCTCGACGAGTTGGCCTATCAATATCCCGAGGAGCGTGACGATCCGGCCCTTACGCCGCAGGAAACGCTGGCGAAGCTCACCTGGGAAGGCGCCGCTGAGCGATACCCGGAGGGCCTGCCGGACAGTGTAACCGCCGCGCTCCAACACGAACTGCGGCTGATCGAGAAGCTCCACTACGCGCCGTACTTCTTGACCGTGAATTCGATCGTTCGCTTCGCCCGATCGAAAGACATCCTCTGCCAGGGTCGCGGCTCGGCCGCCAATTCGGCTGTCTGCTACGTCCTGGGCATCACGTCGATCGATCCCGGTCGCAATGACCTGCTCTTCGAGCGCTTCGTGTCCGAGGAACGCCGAGAGCCGCCCGATATCGACGTCGATTTCGAGCACGAGCGGCGCGAGATCGTCATGCAATGGGTGTTCGACACCTACGGCCGTAACCACGCCGCGCTCTGCTCCACCGTCATTCGCTACCGCGCCAAGGGCGCACTGCGTGATGTCGGCAAGGCGCTCGGCCTGCCCGAAGACCTGATCGGCACCTTGTCGTCGCAGGTCTGGGCCTGGTCCGAGGAAGGCGTCGAGCCAAAGCATGTTGAGGAGCTGAACCTCAATCTCGCCGACCGCCGCCTTCGCCTGACCCTCGATCTCGCGCGACAGCTCATGGGCGCGCCACGCCATCTCAGCCAGCATCCAGGCGGCTTCGTCCTAACCCATGACAGGCTCGACGATCTGGTCCCGATTGAGCCCGCTGCGATGAAGGACCGGCAGGTCATCGAGTGGGACAAAGACGATATCGACGCCCTCAGATTCATGAAGGTCGACGTCCTGGCGCTCGGGATGCTGACCTGCATGAAGAAGGGGCTGGATCTTGTGTCCGAGCACAAGGGTGTCAATCTCGACCTCGCCTCCATCCCGGCCGAGGACCCGCGCACCTACGCGATGATACGAAAGGCGGACACGCTCGGCACTTTCCAGATCGAGAGCCGGGCCCAGATGTCGATGCTGCCGCGGCTCAAGCCACGTACTTATTACGATCTCGTCGTGCAGGTCGCGATCGTCCGACCAGGTCCGATCCAGGGCGACATGGTGCATCCCTATCTTCGTCGCCGGGAGGGCCTTGAGCCCGTCCACTACCCGAAGCCCGAGCTGGAGAAGGTGCTCGGCAAGACTCTCGGCGTGCCGCTTTTTCAAGAGCAGGCGATGCGTGTCGCGATCGAATGCGCCGGCTTCACCCCCGGCGAGGCCGACATGCTCCGCAAGTCGATGGCCACCTTCAAGTTCACGGGCGGCGTTTCGCATTTCCGCGACAAGCTGATCGCCGGCATGGTCTCCAATGGCTACGAGCAGGCGTTTGCCGAGCAGACCTTCAAGCAGCTTGAAGGCTTCGGCAGTTACGGATTTCCGGAAAGCCACGCAGCCTCTTTTGCACTGATCGCCTACGCCTCGGCCTGGCTTAAATGCTGGCACCCGGAAATCTTCTGCGCCGCGTTGCTGAACAGCCAGCCCATGGGCTTCTATGCGCCGGCGCAGATTGTTCGCGATGCGCGCGATCATGGCGTCGAGATCCGCCCGGTCTGCGCCAACGCTTCGCGATGGGACTGCACCCTTGAGCCCACCGGCAGCGAGGAGCGGCTCGCCCTTCGTCTGGGTCTGCGAATGGTCAAAGGTCTCGCCAACGGCCATGGCGCGGCAATCGTCGCGGCGCGGGAGGATCAGCCCTTCGCCTCCATCGACGACCTCTGGCGCCGGGCCGGTGTGCCCGTCGCGGCGCTCACGCAGATCGCCGAGGCGGACGGGTTCCGTCCGCCGTTCGGTCTCGCACGTCGTGAAGCCTTGTGGGCGATCAAGGCGTTGCGCGACGAGCCACTCCCGCTTTTTGCCGCTGCGTCGGCCCGTGAGGCTGATATCGTGCCCGAGGTCGCCGAGCCGACCGTCCTCCTCCGCCCCATGACAGCGGGTGGCGAGGTGGTCGAAGACTACCGGCATGTCAGCCTGTCACTGCGGGACCATCCGGTCTCGTTCCTCCGTCAGGACCTGCGCCGCCGCCGAACGGTCACTTGCCAGGAGGCGATGGACGCCAAAGACGGTCGATGGCTGGAGGCGGCCGGCATTGTGCTGGTTCGACAGCGGCCCGGCAGCGCGAAGGGCGTCATGTTCATCACGCTGGAGGATGAGAGCGGCATCGCCAACCTTGTCGTCTGGCCCAAAGTGTTCGAGCAGAACCGCCGCACCATTCTCTCCGCCGGCATGATCGCGGTGCGAGGCCGTGTTCAGCGCGAGGGTGAAGTGGTCCATCTCGTCGCCCAGCGACTGACCGACCTCTCCGCTGAGCTGGCGAGCGTGGGCGAGCGGGACACCGCTTTTCCGCTTCCGCACGGGCGGGGCGACGAATTTCATCACGGTTCGCCGACGCCGGACCCACGCAGCCTGCGGCCCAAGGGGCTAAGGACGCGCGACATCTATATCCGCGACTTACACATTGACTCGATCAAGGTGAAGACGCGGGATTTCCGGTAACGGAAACGTTCACGGCGGTGGCTGCGACCGCCACTCACCACTTTTGCGCTGGGCAACGATCCAATTCCGGGCCGCAACCTCCGTGCCTCTCCCGGTCCGATAGGCCGGAATGATAAGGTAGATGACGTCGCCGGCCAGGCGCCACTCGCTAATCACCGTCACCCCGTCGCCGAACTCGACTAAGCCGCTGGGGCCGCCGTTGCCGTCGTCCTCGATGACGACGCGGCCGCCCGGGAAGGCATGGCTGTGGGGGAAGGTGAATCGCATCAGCCGACCTGCTCGACGAGGAGTGATCCTGCTGGCAGTGCCCGAATGACTGATTGTGCCGAAACCGACGGGTCGAGCCAGTCCGCCCAGGCGTCACGCTCGACAATGACAATCTGCCGATCATGGAACGGCGCTATGTCGGGACCCGGCTCCATAGTGAGCATTGTGAAGGCCTGCCCGACGTCCTTGGTCTCCCGCCAAATTCCGGCCACACAGAAAATCGGATTGTTCCGCATCGTGAAAAGCCACTTGTCCTTCCGCTTCTTCTTTGGATCGGCCGGCGCGGTGAACTCGTAAAATCCGTCCGCGACGATCAAACAGCGGCCTGACACAAACTCACGCCCGTCCGAACGGAAGTTATAGACCGGTCGCTTGTTCGCGCCGGGCCAGCTCCACCGCCGCTGAACCAGATCGCCCTGGTTGCGGGAACCCTCTATGGTCCTGACGATCGGCGCGACGTCGGTAATCTTGATGTCCTGCCGCGCTTCGATGTTCGGCGCGCCTTCGCTGAAGACAATCTTGATCTTTAGATCGGCGAACTCCTCAATGATCGACGCAACGTCGACAGTTAGCCTGTAATCGTTGCACACACGCTCATCTCCTCCCGTCTCGGATGGAGCCCCTCGGTTGTATCGCGGTTTTGATAATGCATATCGCCTCTAAGGGGGAAAGCCTTCCCCTGCGGCCGAGCCCACGGTCTCGGCCTACCCCTTCTACGGGGAGACCCCGCAACGCCCCCTGAGAGCGAGAGTGCTGAGGGATTTTCCGTGACGGGTTGAGGGCTGGAGAAGAGGTCTCCGGCGCCCGTCATGGAGATTGGTCCCATGACCCAGCTTTCAGTTCTCGATGCGCGCCGCGACGCCAGTGGCGGTTACAAGGTCGATGTCGGCCGCGGCGAGCGGATCGGCCGTGTTTCGTCGGAATGGTTTTCCCGGCCGGCAGACGAACGGTATCTGTCGTTGTCCGAACTCGCGCACTCCGTTCGCGACCGCGCCGACCGCAGCCGGACGCGCGTGGTGGAGAGCGCTCTCATCCACGTTGAAGCGAACCGCAGCGACCCGGAGCGGCTGGCGCTCATCCTGCCAGGCACGGATACGCCCATTGCCCCCACCCATTGGAGCTTCGGCCAACTGGCCAGCCTGGTCGGCGCGCCGGCCGCCTATCTGCGCCAGCTCCCGGCGCCGCTTGCCGCGATCAACCTGCAATATGGCCTGACGTCCAATCGGGCCGAGCAGATCAAGGCGCTGGAAACCGACAATGGTCGGGTCGAGCTGCGCGCCGTCACCGGCCCCGACTATGGCCGCATCTACGATCACGAACTGGTCGAGGCCGTACAGCGCATCGCCGGCAACGGCACCGGCGACACTCGCTGGAAGGTGCCAGGAGTCCTCGATTGGTCGACGGGTATTTATAACCCGCGCGTCGACATCACCAAGGACACAACGACGCTCTACGCCTCGGATCGCGACATCTTCCTCTTCCTCGTCGACGATTTGAACCCGATCGAGGCCGGCCGGCTGCCGGATGGATCGCCGGATCTCTATTTCCGGGGCTTCTACTGCTGGAACTCAGAGGTCGGCGCCAAGACGCTCGGCATGGCGAGCTTCTATCTGCGCGCGGTCTGCCAGAACCGGAATCTGTGGGGCGTGGAGGATTTCGAGGAGATCACCATTCGCCACTCCAAATATGCCGCCAACCGCTTCGCCCATGAGGCGGCGCCGGCGCTGGCGAACTTCGCCAATTCCTCAGCCCTGCCTTTCGTCAACGGCATCAAGATGGCCCGCGAGCGAATCGTGGCGCGCACCGACGAGGATCGTACCGACTTCCTGCGCCGCCGCGGCTTTTCGAAGGCCGAGACCGGCAAGATTATCGACACGGTGCTGGCCGAAGAAGGGCGGCCGCCCGAGACCATCTTCGATTTTGTGCAGGGCATCACCGCCGTCGCACGCGACAAGCCCCATCAGGACGCTCGCCTCGACATGGAGGCTAAGGCGAAGAAGCTGCTCGATCGAGCCGCCTGACATCCGCAAAGCCGGAGATGCGGATTTCCGTGTCTCCGGCTTTGCGCTTCCGCGTGTCCTCAATTCCGGTCCCCGGCGCTGCCCCCTTTAGAGGAAGAGGGCGGCGCTTCGCTTCGTGACGGGTTTAGGGCTGAGAGAGAGTCTCTCGGCGCCCGTCGCGGAGACTACCCCGATGGCTACTGCCGTTCAGAAGATCACCCTGTCGTCCTCGCGCGACATCCCCTTCAACAAACTGGTTCTGTCCCAGTCCAACGTCCGGCGCGTGAAGGCCGGCGTCTCGATCGAGGACCTCGCCGCCTCGATCGCCCGTCGCGGCCTGATCCAGAGCCTCAGCGTCCAGCCCGTCGTCGATGCCGAAGGCGTCGAGACCGGCATGTTCGAGGTTCCGGCCGGTGGTCGGCGCTTCCGCGCTTTCGAACTGCTGGTGAAGCAGAAGCGCCTCGCCAAGATCGCGCCAGTGCCCTGCGTCGTGCGCGACCGCGACAGCGACATCCTCGCCGAGGAGGTCTCGCTTGCGGAGAATATCGAGCGTGCCCCGCTTCATCCGCTCGATCAGTTCCGCGCCTTTCAGGACATGCGCGCCAAGGACATGACCGAGGAGGAAATCGCCGCTGCGTTCTTCGTGCCGGTGAATGTGGTGAAACAGCGGCTGCGGCTTGCCTCGGTCTCTCAGGCCCTTCTCGACGTCTATGCCGAGGACGGCATGACCCTGGAGCAGCTCATGGCGTTCACGGTCTCCGGAGACCACGCGCGCCAGCAGCAGGTCTGGGACGCGATCAAGGACGCCTGGTCCAAGGAGCCCTATCAGATCCGGCGTATGCTGACCGAGACGACGGTGCGCGCATCCGACAAGCGTGCGGCGTTCGTCGGCATCGAGGCCTATGAAGCGGCGGGCGGCACCGTCATGCGCGACCTGTTCCAGTCCGACGACGGCGGATGGCTTCAGGACGCGGGCCTCCTCGACCGCCTCGTTAGCGAGAAGCTGAAGGCCGAAGCCGAGACGATCGCGGCCGAAGGGTGGAAGTGGATCGAAGTGGCCGTGAGCTTCCCGTACGATGCGGCACGCGGCCTGCAGGAGATCACCGGCACGCCGCTCGACCTCTCGCCCGAAGAGCAGGCGACCATTGACGCGCTGAACGCCGAAATGGCGAAGCTGGAAGCCGAGTATCAGGACGCCGACGAGCTGCCGGATGAGGTGGATCAGCGTCTGGGCGAAATCGAGACCGCGCTCGCGAGCTTCGAGGATCGTCCGGTTCACTACGAGCTGGCTGACATCGCCATCGCCGGCGTGTTTGTCAGCATCGACGCCAACGGCTCGCTGACGGTGGATCGCGGCTTTGTCCGCCCCGAGGACGTTCCAGTTATCCCGGTCGACGGCAACGGCGACGGCGACAGCGGCTCGGAGACCGATAGCGTATCGGGCGCAACCGCCGGCCAGACGGTCCAGCGCGCCGTCATCACCATCGGCGGCCAGCCCACCGAGCCGGAAGATGACGACGAAGACGACGCGATCAAGCCGCTGCCCGAACGCCTGGTCATCGAGCTGACCGCCTACCGCACGCTCGCGCTGCGCGACGCCGTCGCCAACAACCCGCACGTCGCCATGACGGCGCTGCTGCACAAGCTCGTCTCCGACCGGTTCATGACCCGCATGTATAACGGCGCCATGGAAGCAGGGGTGAAGCACATCTACTTCCCTGCTCAGGACGAGGGTCTGGCGGACAGCCCTTCCGCGAAGGCGGTGCAGGAGCGGCACGACGCCTGGGCCGCGGATATCCCCAAGGACGACGACGCGCTTTGGGATTGGCTCGCCGGCCTCGACGACGCCAGCCGTATGGCTCTGCTCGCGCACTGCATCAGCTACGGCGTCAACGCCCTCTACGAGCGGCCGAACCCGCACAGCTCCAGCGGCGTGTCACAGCATACGCTCGACATGCGGCTGGCCCAGGCCGACCGCCTGACGCGGGCGACCGGCCTGGACATGGTGGAGGCCGGCTGGCGTCCGACCTTCGGCAACTACCTCAATCGCGTCACCAAGCCGCGCATCCTCGAAGCGGTCCGCGAGGCGAAGGGCGAACAGGCCGCCCAACTCATCGACCATCTGAAGAAGGGCGACATGGCCAAGGAAGCCGAACGGCTCCTGGCCGATAGCGGCTGGCTGCCCGAACCGCTGCGCCTTGCTGATGTTGCCGACCAGCCTGATGGCGGTGACGCCGGTGACGCCGATGCGCTGCCGACCTTCCTCGCCGGTGACGATGACGAGGTGATCGAGGCCGATGAGGATTCGTCCGACCTTATCGCCGCCGAATAGGCCTCTTGGCGGGGAGCGACACCGATTGCTCCCCGCTTCTTCTCTCAAGGAGCCTTCAGATGGATACTTCTGGCATCGATGCGCCGCGCCGCGTCGTTTTCCAGTATCTCGTCCCCGTTCACGTCGAGGTCGAAGATGGCCTCGTCTGCCGCGTGACGGTGATCGACGAAACGCCTGTGCGCGGTCCCACCGTCGTCGAGGGCAACAGCGCCTACCTCAACGACGCGGTCCGCGCCTCCGACGACGGTCAGCCGTGGCCGTCCTGGCAGTTCGGCTACTGACCCAAACCACACCCCAACATCCACCTCGAGCCCGGCCATGCGCCGGGCTCCTTTCGTTTCAGGAGACCGCCATGGAGGACTATTTCACACGTTTCTCGTGCCTGCTGGACGTGGGCACCATCAAGAACGCCACGCGCGCGCTCGACATCTACAACGAGCTGATGGCGCAGAACGCCACGGAAGACCCTCCGGCCGAGCCGTTTCTACTTTCTATCGAGCCGGAACATGGCGCCACGAGGCTCTGGATGCGCGATCCCGGCACCGCCGACCCGCAGCTCCTCATCACCTTCGTGACGCAGTGCGCAGAAGAGTTTGGCCTTGCCGGACGCTGGGGCTTCCAATGGGCGGGCGTCGCATCCGAGCCGCGCATCGACGGCTTCTCCGGAGGCGCCCATGTCCTCGACCTGACGACCGGGCAGACCGTGGAATGGATGAGCAGCGGCCGCTGGCTCGCCGATCGCCTCACCGCGGGAAGCGCGTCATGAGCATCCCGGATCATGCGCGTTCCAATTTCCAGACGCTGCTGCGCGCCGCAGCGGACGGCAACCTCGCGCTTATGGAATGCGCGGACTCTGCCACTGGACAGACCCGCTACGTCATCTGCGCGGTCGGCCGCGATGACGGCGCCTATGTGTTCACTCCGTTCGGGCATCTCGCCGACGGCGACCCCTACGAGGCATACACGCCTCCAAATCGCGGTGACGGCATCGCGGATTGATATCCACTACCAGACCGCGACTTCCCACTGGCCGTTCACGCGCGCAAAGCCGACCGGCCGGTTCTGCGGCGTGGCGTTGACCCGCGTCGTGTCCATCGTGAGCTGCGTCATGCACGTCACGCCAGGACCGACGCCCCCCGGAGAGCAGTCGCCAAGCTTCAGCGTCGCATTGGCAAGCGACGTTCCCGTGAACAGCCGGTGACGGCGGACAGCGGCGATCGCTTCTTCCTCGGTCGGCTGCGCGACAGCGGCGGCGGCCGCGGCAGACGAACCGCCCGGCGAGATCATCGGTCGCGCGACGAATCCCGCGCCGAACCCCACCACCAAGCACCCCGCCGCCAGCATGCCGATCGCGCTCCCCTTCATCTCCGTCTCCCTTGACCTCGCTCGGTGAAGCGGGCGCGCGTACTCGATCGTCGAGTCTGCCGCCCGCCATGTGTTGGATGAACGAGTGTAGCGGCGCGCGGCCCGCCTCGGAAGACGAAGCGGTCAAAAGGTCATCGCGCGCGCCAGAGTGAGAGGTCGGCCGGGACGGGTTCGGGCCGGTGCGGTCGAGAGAGAGCGCCCGTCGGCTCCTCCGTTTCCCGCTCTCCCGAGTTGCCTTCCATGACCGAGACTACAGCCCACGTTGAACAACCCCTCGACCGCTCCGCGTTGCTTGTTCCGGATGCCCGTCGAATGGATTTCCTTCCGACTCTCTTCGGCCGCAAGCATCTCCTCATCGGAGAGATGACCGTCTATCACCACATGGAGCGCCTCAGTCCGCGCGATTATCGAGGCTGTCTCTGGGACTTCTACGAGCGCGATGGAAAGCCGCTTTACCTCGCGCCGGCATCCAAGCCCCGTCTTCAGATCATCTGCGACACGAACGGCTATGAAGGCGAGGTAACCGCCGGAGCGGCAGGGATAATCGCGACGCTGTTCGCCTTCTCCCATCTCTCCTTCCGATATTCCGTCGACCTGATGGCGGAGGGATACGGCCGCCTCTACGACTATGCGGCGGACCACCCCGAGTCCGCCGAGATCTTCCAAGCGATCGATTGAGCGCTGCGGCCCGCCCAGCGCCTGGCCTTCCGGTCAGGCGCTTTTTTCATGCCTGCCGTTGAGAGGAAGAGGATCGCCGGGACGGGTTCGAGCCGGTGCGGTCGAGAGAGAGCGCCTGCCGGTTCCTCCGTTTCCCGCTCTCCCGAGGTGACCTCCATGAATACCGCTTCCGCATCCGCGGCCGTTCCGGCTGCGCCGTCTCCGCTTGCCGCGAGCCCGGCACCGGCCGCCATCCTCGCCGCAGCCCACCACCTTCTCCCGCATCTTGAGCGGGGCGAGGCTGTCGATGCCGCGACGCTGCGCGGCGCGATGGAGGCGGCATTCGGCGCTTCCGACGCCTCCGGCGCATGGGACTGGAAGACAGCCTACGAGGCCTGCGAAGCGGCGACGGTGCTGTTTCTGCGCAAATACGGGAAGGCCGTTTTCCGCAAGTCCGGCTCTCCGGCTGCAAGCCTGCCCATGCTGGCCAAGATCGCCAGCCTGATGCCCACGCATACGCGGCGCTCGGAGGAGACGCAGGCCTTCCAGCAGTTCTCGACGCCGGTGCCGCTCGGCGTCGCTGCGCTCGCTGCCGCCGCGATCACGCCTGCCGACCGTGTGCTGGAGCCCTCGGCCGGAACCGGGCTGCTCGCCGTCCTGGCCGAAACCGCCGGTGCCACGCTGATGCTCAACGAGCTGGCCGAAACGCGCGCAGCGCTTCTTTCCTCTCTCTTTCCGGCCATCCCCGTCACGCGGTTCGACGCCGCCCAGATCGATGACCATCTCGATCCGACCGCCGTGCCGAGCATCGTGATGATGAATCCGCCGTTCTCGGTGATGGCGAATGTCAGCGGCCGAGTAGCCGACGCGGCCTATCGCCATGTCGCCTCGGCGCTCGCCCGGCTCGCCGACGGCGGACGACTCGTGACGATCACGGGGGCCAGCTTCGCGCCCGAGCTACCTGCCTGGCGTGACGCCTTTGTTCGCTTGCAGCAGCGCGGACGTGTCGTGTTCACGGCGGCGATCGACGGCTCGGTCTATGCCAAGCATGGCACGACCATCGAGACCAGGCTGACGGTCATCGACAAGATGCCTGCCGACGATCCCACCGAATTTCCGCCATCGGCCGGAGTCGCGCCCGACGTCGCCACGCTGCTCGGATGGATCGAAACCCAGGTCCCGCGGCGCCTGCCGGTCACGCTGTCGCAGACGGTATCTGCGGCCCCGTCGTCTCGCACCGTGCGCGGCTATCTCGCTCGCGTCGCGTCGTCATCGCCAGCCCGTGCGATCGCCGAACCTGAGAGCGTCGAACTCGCCTATGAAACCGTCGACTGGACGCCGCCCGAGGGTGGCCGGCTGTCCGACGCCATTTATGAGGAATACGGGCTTCAGGCGATCCGCATTCCCGGCGCGCAGCCGCACCCGACCAAGCTGGTCCAGTCGGCGGCGATGGCCTCCGTCGCACCGCCGAAGCCGAGCTATCGGCCGACGCTCCCCGCCAGCATCGTCACCGAGGGCATTCTGTCGGACGCACAGCTCGAAACCGTGATCTATGCCGGTGAGGCCCATGGCGAATTCCTCGCCGGGGCCTGGACCGTTGACGAGACTTTCGATCTCGTCTCGGCAGCGCCAGACGATGCTCAGAACACCATCCGCTTCCGCCGCGGCTTCATGCTCGGTGACGGCACCGGCGCCGGAAAGGGCCGCCAGTCGGCCGGCATCATTCTCGACAACTGGATGCGGGGTCGCCGCAAGGCGGTCTGGATTTCCAAATCCGACAAGCTGCTGGAGGACGCGCAGCGCGACTGGTCGGCGCTCGGCATGGAACGCCTGCTGGTGACGCCGCTGTCGCGCTTCCCGCAGGGCAAGCCGATCACCCTCGGCCAAGGCGTCCTATTCACCACCTATGCCACGCTACGGTCCGACGACCGTGGCGAGAAGCTTTCGCGCGTCAAGCAGATCGTCGAATGGTTGGGCTCCGATTTTGATGGAGTGATCATCTTCGACGAGAGCCACGCCATGCAGAACGCCGCTGGCGGCAAGGGCGAACGCGGCGACGTTTCGGCCTCGCAGCAGGGGCGCGCGGGCCTGCGGCTTCAGCACGCCTTGCCGAATGCACGCATCGTCTACGTCTCGGCGACCGGGGCTACCACGGTCCACAATCTCGCTTACGCCCAGCGCCTCGGCCTCTGGGGCGGCGAGGATTTCCCCTTCGCCACGCGGGCCGAATTTGTCGAGGCGATCGAGGATGGCGGCGTCGCGGCAATGGAAGTGCTGGCCCGTGATCTTCGCTCACTCGGCCTCTACACCTCTCGCTCGCTCTCTTATGATGGCGTCGAATACGAACTGGTCGAGCACCAGCTCACGCCCGAGCAGACGCGCATCTACGATGCCTATGCCGGGGCGTTCTCGATCATTCACAACAATCTCGACGCTGCGATGCAGGCCGCCAACATCACCGGCGATAGCGGCACGCTGAACCGACAGGCCAAGTCCGCCGCCCGTTCGGCCTTCGAAAGCGCCAAGCAGCGCTTCTTCGGCCATCTCCTCACCAGCATGAAGACGCCGACCCTGATCCGCTCGATCGATCAGGACCTGGCCGATGGTCACGCCGCCGTCATCCAGATTGTCTCCACCGGCGAGGCGCTGATGCAGCGCCGTCTGGCCGAAATCCCGACCGAGGAATGGAACGACGTCCGCGTCGACATAACGCCTAGGGAATATGTTCTCGATTACCTCGCCCATTCCTTCCCGGTGCAGCTCTACGAGCCGTTCACCGACAGCGAGGGCAATCTGTCGTCGCGGCCGGTCTATCGGGACGGCCAGCCCGTCGAGAGCCGGGAGGCCGTGGCCCGACGCGACGAGCTGATCGAGACGCTCGCCAGCTTGCCGCCGGTCCCGGGCGCGCTCGACCAGATAGTCCAGCGCTTCGGCACGGATATCGTCGCGGAAGTCACCGGCAGGTCCCGTCGCATTGTCCGCAGGGGCGAACGCCTCGCCGTCGAGAACCGCGCCGCTTCGGCCAATCTGGCGGAAACCTCCGCCTTCATGGACGACCTGAAGCGCATCCTCGTCTTCTCCGACGCTGGCGGTACGGGCCGCAGCTATCACGCCGACCTGTCGGCGCGGAACCAGCGGCTCCGCGTCCACTACCTGCTCGAACCCGGCTGGAAGGCCGACGCCGCCATCCAGGGACTTGGTCGCACCAACCGCACCAACCAGGCGCAGCCGCCGCTCTTCAGGCCGATCGCCACCAATGTGAAGGCCGAGAAGCGCTTCCTGTCGACGATTGCACGCCGGCTCGACACGCTGGGCGCAATCACGCGCGGCCAGCGCCAGACCGGCGGTCAGGGCCTGTTCCGGCCCGAGGACAATCTGGAATCGGATTATGCGCGCGATGCGCTGCGCCAGCTCTATCTCCTGTTGGTCCGCGGCAAGGTCGAGGGTTGCTCGCTCCAGATGTTCGAAGACGCCACCGGGCTGAAGCTGACGGACGACAACGGCATCAAGGACGAGTTGCCGCCGATCACCACCTTCCTCAACCGACTGCTGGCGCTGACAATCGAACTGCAGGGCATCCTGTTCACGGCGTTCGAGCAGCTCTTGAACGCCAAGATCGAGGGCGCCGTCGCCAGCGGCGTCTATGACCTTGGACTGGAGACGCTCCAGGCCGAGAGCTTTGTCGTCACCGACCGTCGCACCATCCATGTCCATCCTGGTGCTGGCGCCGAGACGCAGTTGCTTACGATCACCCGGCGCGAACGCAACCGGCCAACCTCACTCGATGCCGCGTTCGATTTTCTCGCAGACCCACGCGCGAAGCTGCTGGTCAACGGCCGCTCCGGCCGAGCCGCCGTACAGGTTTCGGCGCCGTCCATCATGCTCGACGATGGCGAGATCGAGCGGCGCGTGGCGCTGATCCGCCCGATGGAACAGCATTACGCCACACTCCGCTCCATGGGCGAGAGCCATTGGGAGGAAGCCGATCGGAACAGCTTCGTGGAGGCCTGGACGGCCGAGATCGCCGAGGTGCCGGAATATGCCGACAGCACCATCCACATCGTCGCCGGTCTCCTGCTGCCGATCTGGAAGCGGCTGCCGAACGAGTCGACGCGGGTCTATCGGCTTCAAACCGATGCAGGCGAGCGCATCATCGGCCGCCGAGTCTCTCCGGCCTGGGTAGCGGGCGCATTGGCTTCGGGCGCCAACACGCTCACGCCGGAGGATGCCTTCACGGCGTTGATCGACGGCCGCACGATCCTCGACCTCGCGGAGGCCATGCAGCTCCGCCGCGTCCGCGTCATGGGCGCCAACCGCATCGAACTGTCCGGCTTCACCGACGCGATGCGCGATCGCCTTCGCGCCTATGGCCTGTTCAGCGAGATCATCTCGTGGAAGCTGCGCTTCTTCGTACCCACCGATGTCTCGGGCCCGTCGATCCTCGCCAAGGTGCTGGAGCGCTTTCCCGTCGAGCGCATCGGCGAGCGGGAGGCAGCGTGATGGCCCGTCATGATGCTTCCGAACTGGCGCAGCGTCTCGGCCGACAGGCCGAGGCGGTCTGCCGTCATTATCTACCAGCCGGTCATCGCGAAGGCCGCTATTGGCTGGTCGGCGATGTCCGCAACACGCCGGGCCGCTCGATGTTCGTGCGCCTGAAAGGCGGCGACACTGGCAAGGGGGCCGCAGGCAAATGGACCGACGCCGCGACCGGTGAACATGGCGACCTGCTGGACGTCATCCGCGAGAGCTGCGGCATGATCGACTTCAAGGACGTCGCCGACGAGGCGCGCACCTTCCTGTCGATGCCACATCCCGAACCCGACCGACCGCATGCTGGCGAGCGCAGATTACCGGCGCCAACCGGATCGCCCGAAGCGGCGCGGCGGCTCATCGGCATGTCGCAGCCGATTTTGGGCACTTTCGTGGAAGCGTATCTACGGGGACGTGCGATTACGGCTTTGCACGGAACCGGATCACTCCGCTTCCATCCCCGTTGCTACTATCGTCCTGACGAGCATTCCCCGACCGAGACCTGGCCGGCGATGATCGCCTCTGTCACCGACTTGGCTGGCCGGATCACTGGCGCGCATCGCACCTGGCTCGCCCCGGACGGCTCGGACAAGGCGCCGATTGACACACCGAGGCGAGCGATGGGCGACCTTCTCGGGCACGCGGTCCGCTTCGGTGTACCGGGCGACGTGATGGCGGCGGGCGAAGGCATCGAGACGGTGCTGTCGCTACGATGCGTCTTGCCCGACATGGCCATGGCGGCGGCGCTCTCGGCAGCACATCTCTCCGCCATCGAATTCCCCGAGACGCTGCGCCGTCTCTACATCGCGCGCGACAACGATCCGGCTGGTGACGGTGCGATGACGACGCTGATCGAACGGGCGAAGGCGGCCGGGATCGAGGCAATCGTCGTGTCTCCGAGTCTGGGCGACTTCAACGAGGATCTCCGCTTGGCTGGGCTGGAAAGCCTGCGGGCAGCGGCGCGGGTACAGATCGCTCCTCAGGACGTCGCGCGCTTCATGGCGCTGGCGGCATAGCTGGAAGGAAATGCTGGTGGCGGCAACGCCGTCGCTTATTACCCGCTCGGATACTCCCAAGGGTCGAGGAGAGCCGCAACCCGGCCTTCGAGAGGGCGATCGGCCAGCAAACGGCCCGGACCGACAACGTCGGCGCCCGACTATTTTCCGGCGGCCCTTCGGGCCTTTCCATCGCGAAACAAAATAGCCGGCCTTCGCCGTCCTCCGCTGCGCTCCGGCCCTCTCGCTTCGCTCCGGGTGCAGGTCCGGACCGCCTGCCGGCTTTCGTCGCCAGAAGGCCGCGAGGGTCGCGGTCACACCGACGAAGGAGCATCCCGATGAGCGAGCACGACGACAACTACGAGCCGCATCACGCATCATCCCCCACCGACCACGTCCTCTCCGAACTTCAGCTTTATGGCTACCGTCCCTTCGCGGACGAACCCGATGGAAGGCCGCTGCCCGAAGGAAACCACGTCGCCGGCGCGATCGCCGATGTCTTCGACGCCCTGATCGTCACCCTGGAAGACACCCGCCTCGAGCCCGACCTCGACGATCTCCTCTGGTCGACCGTCAACGTCTTCCACCGAGCCACCGACCGGATCGAACGCGAGCTGGACGACAATGAGCAGGCGCAGCGCCGTGGGCAACGCGAACAGGATGGCTCCGAGGTGAAGGCCGTCGAGCTGGAGCGCCTGACGGCCGAAGGGCAGACGATGATCGAACGTCGCAACGCCTTCGAGCTGATGCGCGACCAGGCCGCCCAGCACTACGAACGGCACACCGGCTCACCCTGGCGTCCCCGCAGCGGATCGATGGTCAACCACCGCAACCTGACCTCGGCGATGATCGACAGCCGCGACTTCCTCGCCGCGAAAAAGCGCGCCGACAACGAAGTGCTCTTGCCGGCCGGCCCGAAGATCGCCGTCACCGGCGGGCTCGATTTCAACGATCACACGCTGATCTGGGCCAAGCTCGATCAGGTCCACGCCAAGCACCGCGACATGGTGCTGATCCACGGCAAATCACCGAAGGGCGCCGAGAAGATCGCCTCCCGCTGGGCCGACCATCGCAAGGTGCCGCAGGTCGGATTTGCTCCAGACTGGACCAAACACGCCAAGGCCGCTCCGTTCAAACGCAATGATCAGATGCTCGACGTCCTGCCGATCGGGGTCATGCACTTCCCGGGCACCGGCATTCAGGACAACCTCGCCGACAAGGCGAAGAAGCTCGGTATCCCGGTCTGGAAATTCGGCGGCGCGTAAGCGCCGCCCTCACGTTTCTCTGCATTGACGCCATTCCGCAGAAGCGCGTTGCCGTATTTTCGCAAACCCGCCTTTCAGTCCGGCTCGCCTGTTACGGCGATCCGGGCGGATCGCGCATAATGCGCAAGCTCGGCGTCGTTTCCGATCAGCGCGTCAAGCAGCGCCTTCATATCCGCCTGGTCGGATGCCGACTGGAAGGGACCCGGCTGACGTTCGATGGCCAGCACGGCGATCGCCAGTGACTTCTTCACGAGATGCAGCTCTCTACCTGTGAATTCCGCCATCGCCAGTCCTTTACGACTCCAAGCCTGACACCGGCAGCATATCCTAAATCCTCATGTAGCGGGACACATTGCGAACGCAGCAACTTGGGCATTGCGGCCAATGTGGCGGGTCTCCGACGCGAGAACCATCCCCGCCTATCAGCGCTGATCCTTGGTCCACCCGCGGACTTGTCGCCATCAACCCGTAAAGGGTCGGCTATGCGAGCATGCCGCCGCTGCGGCTGCGCCTGCGCGGTGATTGCAGTCCACGGCCGAACACTTCGGGCGCCTGTCGGCGGGGGATGGTCCCCCGCTCCAGCAGGAGCCCAGCACATGTCCCTCAACGACGCTCACGCCTTCGCCTTCAGCCTCGCCACCACCCTGATGGCCGCCATCGTCATCTTCCAGGCCGGAGACGGCACCCTGTCGGTGGCACCCGCCAGCGAATACGACGGGGACGCCTCGGAGATCATCCATGAGATCGACCCTTTCGCCCCGTAACCGGCGCGATCCGATGCCGGGCGGAGATCCGCAGCGATTTCCGCTCCCGGCACGGCCGCATTTCAGCTATAGTCGCCATGCGCTGTGGTGGTGGTGGAAGGCGCGACCGTCAGACCAATCGTCACGGAGGCCACCGCCATGATCATTCTCGCAATCCTCGCCTCGCTCGCCGCCATTTGCGCGCTGTGCTGGCTTCTGTTCACCCTCGCCGTCTTCGCACTGCCGGCTTTCGTCGGCGTGACCGTCGGCGCTTGGGCGCACGGCACCGGCGCCGGCATCGTGGGTGCCATTCTCATCGGCCTGGTCGTCGCGGCGATCACGCTCGCCATCGGCCACCTCTTGATCGCGTTCGTGCGACCAATCTGGCTTAAGCTGGCTATCGCCATCGCCTTTGTCGCCCCGGCAGCACTCGCCGGCTTCCATTCCACCCACGGCATCGTCAAACACCTCATGCCGTCCGACGGTTGGCAGATGGCCTTCTCGGTCATCGGCGCGATTGCCGTTGGCATTACCGCCTTCGTGCGGGTCGCGGGCATGGCGACGGCTCCTGCCCCATCCGGTCAGGGCCTCGCGCGGGCCTGATCACATTCAGCGCCGATGCGGCGGACCAAAATCGCGAGGGGACCAAGGCCTCCGTCGTCTGAGGCGGGTGTGGGTGGAGCGTGACGCGAGGCTCGACGCCAGACCCTTGGGCACGACCCTCGTTGAAGCGCTTCGGGACGGCTGCATCGCGCGGGCGACCTGCGACCGGGCGCCACGATCTCGCCGAAAGCGGCGACGTCGAGGACGCAGCACACATAGCCTGTATCAGGGAGCTATCGTCAGGTGGTCCTGTGTCGGCGCCGGTATGCCGGATGCAGGGTGGCCGCCATCTCCTCCGTTTCCTGACCGTGTCTCAGCCGCTCCAAACGGCCTCTTCAATGGCCTGATCTGGCCGAAGGCCGGCTGACGCCTCGATCGCCTATGACGCAACAGCGGCGTCGAACTTTCTTCCCCTGCCGGCTGCGCCGCCATTCCTCGCGGGACAAGAAAGCCCTCCTTAGCCGTCCAGCCCCTTCGGGGTGCGCCGTCGATCGCCTCCGGCCAACCGATCGCCATCGAGGCCGCAATGGTGCGGGCTCGAATACGGAAAAACGGAGACTTACCATGGCGACCATCGGCACCTTCAAGAAGACCGGCTCGAACGAGTTCACCGGCGAAATCGTCACCCTCAGCGTCCAGGCCAAGGGCGTGCGCATCGTCCCCGACACCCGCGCCACCGGCGATAACGCTCCGAGCCACCGGGTTCTGGTCGGCCGCGCCGAGATCGGGGCCGCCTGGTCCAAGCGCTCCAACGAGGGTCGCGACTATCTGGGCCTCAAGCTGGACGACCCTTCGTTCAACAGCCCCATCTACGCCAACCTCTTCGACGACGAGGACGCGGACACCTACTCGCTGATCTGGTCCCGTCCCAACGGGCGGCGCAGCGACTGAGGGCCCGCGCAAGGCCCCGGCCGGAAGGCCGGGGCCTTCGCATTCTCGAACGACCGAATCAGTCAGCAGCGTCGACACCGGCAATCCGCTCGCCGAGGGCGAAATTGCTGGAATGCAGAGGCGAGAACGACTATTATAGTCGTAGTTTTGGCGTATGCGTAGGACCGTGTGGGAGGTGATCATGCATGATCACCGCCCGACAATTTCGGGCCGCACGCGCGTTGCTGGGTTGGACACAGGATACGCTCGCGGACAAGGCCCGGGTCTCATTGACCGCTCTCAAGCGCCTCGAATCCCATAGCGGGCTGGAGGTTTACGAGACGACTCGCGATGAGGTGAGACGAGCTTTCGAACGCGCCGGCATCGTCTTCCTGAACTCCGACCAGGGCAAGGGAGTGCTGTTGGTCGATGCCAAGAAGGACGCCTGATTTTCCGGTTATCGCGGCAACACCACGACTTCTCGCATGTGTTGCCCGCTTCATCATTGCGATCAAATCAGGGTTAAAAATGTTTCCCGGAATGGATAAACCGCGTCTTCGGGGGAAGTTGTGACCAAGACGGATTTTCTCGACCAGCCACCGGGCGGCGCGGCGCTGACGGCCTACGATCGGGCGCATCTGAAGCTCTACGCCCGTCTGCTCGATGCCGAGGCGCAAGGGGCGGATTGGCGAGAGGTGGCTAAAGTCCTCTTCGACCTCGAGGCCGATCGGGACGAGCCCCGCGCTCGGCAGGTCTACGACGCACATCTTGAACGTGCCAGATGGATGACGCAGGGCGGCTTCTGCGAGTTCCTTGGCTCCCCCGCGCACTGAGGTGATGCGGAACGCGCATCACCTTGATCCACCTTCGTTATTCCCAAGCCTCATTCAACTTGGAATCGTACCCCATGCATAACTCGCGTTGCGTCTTATTGCGCGGAGGCGGTGGAGGATGTCCGAGGACGAAAGCTGGCGGTCTGAGGCCGCTTACGATTACATCGATGCGCTAACGCCCGGTGATCTTGCCTGGGAGTTTCTGCGGCGCAACCCAGAGTACCGGAAATCCTATCGGGAGCTGGTCGCCGTCGGGCGCTTGAGCGAGAGCGCCGCGCGCGAGTTTGCCGCCCAATGGGGGTTGCGATTTCGTCGCCGACCCACGCAACTCGGCGCTAATCCAGCCGATCTTCTGGACCCCGCAAGTCGATCCGGCTGCGATCATCCTAACGACAGGCCCAGAGCCCGATGGTCCCCCGTTCACCGCTGAAGATGTTCACGCCCATGTAATCCTTCAGTATGACGAGGCGCTCGTCCGGCTTGAGATGCGACGCGAAAGCTTTGACGTCGCGCTGACCGCATTGTCTAACCGCCAAGCGCTCGCCGCGCTTCTCATTCTCGATGATCTGCTGCCGGACCGCCTCACCGCTTTGGCGCGCTTCTGGGCCGCCATCAAGAACCGGCGTGCGCCCGCCGACCCCCGAGTCACACCGCAGCGCCAGCGGCGCGCTCGCTTAATGCTACGCGTCGTCGACGCCCGGGTCGCAGGAGCGACCTACCGCCAGATCGCCGCGCAGCTCTTCCCGAACCTCAAACACGACTCGGAAACCTGGGTCGAGAACCCGGTCCGCGAGACGACGGTCCGTCTTGCCCGAGATGGCTTGGCGTTCGTCCGTGGGGGCTACCGCAGAATCCTTCGGCTTCCACGTCGCTCGCAATGAGACACCCTCGGTGTCGAAAATAACTTCCTAATTCCGTTCCTGTCGGACGCGCCGGCCTCCCGCCACGGTGCTCGCAACCCGCCGCTCGTTCGCAGCGGCAACCAGCGAGCACACGGAGGTGCGATCATGGCCGAAATAACCGCCAGTATTCCGCAGCGCTATCTGAGAACGCAGGAAGCGGCGAAGTTCCTCGGCCTTTCCGAGCGCACGCTCGAAAAGCACAGGACGTACGGAACCGGCCCTACCTATCGGAAGCTCGGCGGTCGCGTCGTCTATGCGGTGGAAGATCTCCAAGCCTGGGCGGACCGGGGTCTCGTCACCTCCACTTCCGACCCACGCGCCGGCACTGTTCTGCCCGCCAAGCGTCAGCCGAAATCTCCCGCCACCGCCGGCGGGCGGTTTCCTCGCTGAGACGGCGCGCCATGTCGTCCAGCCACCAGCATCGCGATGAGCGTGCGCAGCTCGATCTGTTCCGGGCGCTGCCCGGCGATCTTGCGCCCCGCGATGCGCAGGACCTCATGGCCTATCCGTTTTTCTCGCTCGCCAAGTCGAAGCGCCTGGCGCCGATCGACTTCAAGGCAGGCTCGGTGAAGATTCGCGTCGAAGCCGTCGCCGAGCACGGTATGGCGACGATCTGGGACGCCGACGTCCTGATCTGGGCCGCCTCGCAGATCGTCGAAGCACGCGACCTCGGCCTGCGGCCGTCGCGCCTAATGGCGACCACTCCCTATGAAATCCTCAACTTCATCGGTCGTGGCGTGTCGCTGCGCGACTACGACCGCCTGAAGGCCGCACTCGACCGGCTTCAGTCGACCACGGTGGCGACGTCCATCCGTCAGCCGACCGAGCGGCGGATGCACCGCTTCTCCTGGATCAACGAGTGGAAGGAACGCGCCGATCACCGAGGCCGCCCGCTCGGGCTCGAACTGATAGTCCCCGACTGGTTCTACGGCGCCGTGCTGGACGACGCGCTCGTACTCACGATCGACCGAAACTACTTCGGCCTGACCGGCGGGCTCGAACGCTGGCTCTACCGCCTGGTGCGCAAGCACGGCGGTCGCCAGGAGTTCGGCTGGAGCTTCGACTTCCCGCATCTCCATTCGAAGTCCGGCAGCCTCTCGCCGCTCAAGCACTTCGCCTACGACCTCCGCGACATCGTCAAACGCCAGCCGCTCCCCGGCTACCGCCTGACCATCGAGCAGGGCGTCGGCGGTCCGGAAATCCTCTCCTTCGTGCCGACCGATCCGGATGCCCTCGGCATCCCGCGCCGTCGTCGCCGGACCAAATCTCACCCTGGGGATAAGCTGTGAATAGTGTCGTGCTATCAGGGACCGGCACTATCGTGCCATCGGGGACCGGACTCTCGTGCTATCGGGGACCGGAATCGTCGATTCCTCGCGCTGAATCAGCAGCTTGCGAGCCCCGTAACTTATCTAAC
>Ga0056908_1000317_pt1 | contig 35208 bp, 34 predicted proteins | sample EBPBio142010_DNA_FD_55020 | JGI IMG/M metagenome (GOLD analysis project Ga0056908, IMG submission 55020) | Wastewater treatment Type I Accumulibacter community from EBPR Bioreactor in Madison, WI, USA - Reactor 1_10/4/2010_ DNA | ecosystem: Engineered > Bioreactor > EBPR > Anaerobic-Aerobic >...
GTTGGCGCCGGCGTCGTGGCCAAGATCCTCGAGTAGTCCTCGACCGATCTGACGACTAGACGAACAGAGGCCCCGCCGGAGCAATCCGGCGGGGCTTTTTCTTTGTGTGAAAGGCGGGCAGACAGACGACATGACCCAAACGGACATCGTCATCATCGGGGGCGGCCACAACGGCTTGGTCTGCGCCTGGTATCTGGCCCGGCGCGGCCTGAAGGTGGTGGTGCTGGAAAAGCGGGACGTCGTCGGCGGTGCGGCGGTGACCGAGGAGTTCCATCCGGGCTTCCGCAACTCCACCGCCAGCTACACCGTCAGCCTTTTGAACCCGCGCGTGATCGCCGACATGGACCTGGCCCGCCATGGGCTGAGGGTCGTCGAGCGGCGGGCGTCGAACTTTCTGCCGCTGAATGACCGCGAGTATCTGCTGACCGGCGAGGGGCGAACCTATGACGAGGTGGCCAAGTTCTCGCGAAAGGACGCGGACCGGCTGGACGCCTACGCCGACCGGCTGGAAATCATCGCCGAGGTCCTGAGAGATCTGGTGCTCAAGGCACCACCGAACATGACCGAAGGCGGTCTGCTGACGGCTCTGCCAGAGCTGATCAAGGCTGGCGGCGTCGGGCGCAGGATGGGTCGGTTAGGCACCACGGGGCGGCGCGATCTGCTGGACTTGTTCACCAAATCGGCGGGCGACTGGCTGGATGGCTGGTTTGAGAGCGACCCGATCAAGGCCTGCTACGGCTTTGATTCGATCGTGGGAAACTACGCCAGCCCCTATGCGGCCGGGTCGGCCTATGTGCTGCTGCACCATGTTTTTGGCGAGGTGAACGGCAAGAAGGGCACCTGGGGCCACGCCGTCGGCGGCATGGGGGCCATTACCCAGGCCATGGCGGCGGCCTGTGCCGAGGCGGGTGTTGAGGTCCGCCTCGACAGTCCTGTGCGGGAGATCTTGACCGAGGGGGGACGCACGACGGGCGTGGTCACAGAAGCGGGAGAGCGAATTTTGGCCCGGACTGTCGTCGCCAATGTTCATCCGCGACTGCTGTACGAGCGTCTGATGGATCCCGCAGCTCTGCCAGCGGACTTCCGTGAACGCATAGGGCGCTATGCGTCAGGGTCGGGTACCTTCCGCATGAATGTGGCTCTATCAGAGCTGCCGCGTTTCGCCTGCCTGCCGGAGGCGGGAGATCACCTGACGGCGGGGATCATCATGGCCCCCAGCCTGAAATACATGGACGAGGCCTGGCTGGACGCGCGCCGTCACGGCTGGTCGCAAAAGCCGATCATCGAAATGCTGATCCCCTCGACGCTGGACGACAGCCTGGCCCCGGCGGGGCGGCACGTCGCCAGCCTGTTCTGCCAGCACGTCGAGCCGGGGTTGGCCTGGGACCTGCATCGGGACGCCGTGGCGCAACTGATGATCGAGACGGTTGACGGCTATGCGCCGGGCTTCAAGGCCTCGGTGCTGGGGTATGAGGCGAACTCACCACTGGATCTGGAGCGCAAGTTCGGCCTGATCGGTGGCGATATTTTTCACGGCAAGCTGTCGCTGGATCAACTGTTCAGCGCCCGGCCTGTGCTGGGACACGGCAACTATCGGGGGCCGGCCGCGGGTCTTTATATGTGTGGAGCCGGCACTCATCCTGGCGGCGGCGTGACCGGCGCGCCGGGCCACAATGCGGCGCGCGAAATTCTGAAGGACCTGGGTCGCTGAAACCCTTGGTTTAGAAGATCAAAAGGGCTATCTAGCGGGCATGAGCAATCCCGTTATTACCGGTATGAAACGCGGCTTCGTCATGCGCTGTCCTGAGTGCGGCAGAGGCAAGCTGTTCCGCTCCTATCTCAAGGTCGATCCGACCTGCGATGCCTGCGGTCACGACAACAGCCAGTACAAGGCCGACGACGGGCCAGCCTATTTCACCATGCTGATTATCGGCCATGTGGTGATCGCGCCGCTGCTGTTCTTTGAAGTGGTCTGGCAGGCCAATCCACTGATCGTGCTGGCCTTGATGCTGCCGTTCCTGGCTCTGGTGACGCTGGCTGCCTTGCCGATCATCAAGGGCGGGGTGGTCGGTGCCCTGTGGGGCCTGAGGATGAAGGGCGATCACCGCTAGGGTGTTGGCCCGTGAGATCGTCGACTGGATGATCGGAGAATGGTGGACGCGACAGGGATTGAACCTGTGACCCCCTCGGTGTGAACGAGGTGCTCTACCGCTGAGCTACGCGTCCCTGGCCGCATCGGCGGGAGGCGGGTGAATAGCCCGCGACGCGCCCGCGATCAAGCGACGATCAGGCTTTCCAGCGCCGCGCGAACGGCGACCGGGATTGGCACTGGCCGGCGGGTCTGGCGATCGACATAGACATGGACGAACCAGCCATCCGCAGCGGCATCGTCCTGACCCTCTGAAAACAGGGCCAGGGCATAGCGCACGCTCGAATTTCCAAGCCTTTCCACCCGCAGGGCGACCTCGACCGTTTCGGGAAAGGAGAGGGCCGCGTGGTAGCGGCAGCCGGTTTCGATCACCAGGCCGATGGCGTTGCTCGCAGATGGATCCAGCAGTCCTCGTTCGATCAACCAGGCATTCACTGCTGTGTCGAAGAAGCCATAGTAGGCTGCGTTATTGACGTGGCCATAGATGTCGTTATCGGCCCAGCGCGTCGGCGCAGGACGAAGGACGGCGAACTGGTCGCGGGTCGGGAGGGCGGCGGTCATGGCGCGGGTATGGCGCCATCCTGGCCAAGACACCATCGCGGGGGTCGACGGTGTTCAAGAGCTGGCCTAGGGGTGGGAGCGCGCGAGCGTGGCGGAATTGGTAGACGCAAGGGACTTAAAATCCCTCGGCCTCGGTCATGTGGGTTCGAGTCCCACCGCTCGCACCAACGCGTTACTGTATAAAGTTGCCGTACGGTAATGTTGTGAAATGCAGCTTCCAGCTCACAAGAGGATTGACGCCGCCAAACCGTGTTATGGTACGGTGATCTACATTTGGGCGTGAACGAGAGCGGGAATGTCGGGGCCGGATTACGATCAAGCGGACACTGAAGCCGCTGTGCGCATTGACGGGCGTGTTAAATGGTTCGATCCGGGAAAGGGTTACGGCTTCATCGTACCGGAAGATCCGTCCGTGACCGACAACAAGGACGTCTTGCTGCACGTCTCGAGCCTGAAGGACTTCGGCCACGATTCGGCGGATGAAGGCGCGGCGATCAGCTGTGATGTGATTCGTCGCCCCAAGGGTTGGCAGGTTTCGACCATCTATGACCTTGGCGAGGGCGAGGCCGTCGTGACCGGCGAGCGCGCCCAGGTGCGCAGCACGGGTTACGAGGGCCTGAAGCGCGACATGGCCCCGCGCGCGAGACGCGCTCCGCCCGAGCCCTATGACGGCCCGGCTGAACGCGTAGTGGTCAAATGGTTCAATCGAACCAAGGGCTACGGCTTTGTCGTGCGCGACGGTGATGACGCCGACATTTTCGTTCACATCGAGACGCTGCGCCGGTGCGGGCTTGACGATCTCCAGCCGGGAGAGGAAGTGGAAGTGCGTTTCGCCCGGGGCCCCAAGGGCCTGGTGGTGGCGGAGATCGCGTCGAACTAGTCCTTAGCCTGGAGAGGTTCTGATGTCTGGGATCGTTCGCCTTGGTGTTGTCGCCCTGATCGCAGGCCTCGGCCTGGTCGGGTGTTCGAGTGGTCGTGGCGACGGAGCGCGGTCGGCAGACGGTGCGGTAACCGAGGCCCTGACCATCGTGACAGGTACGGGTCGCCACGCCTTTCAGGTCGAAATCGCCGACGACGAGAGGGAGCGTCAGCGTGGTCTGATGTTCCGCCCGCCGCTGGCCGACGATCGCGGGATGCTGTTTGAATTTCCGGAGGCTTCTGAGCAGTCGTTCTGGATGCACAATACGCCCAGTTCGCTGGATATTCTCTATATCGCGCCGGACGGTCGTATCATCTCGATCGCGCGCAATACGACGCCGAATTCGGATACGCCGATCCCCTCGAACGGAGCGGCCAGCGGCGTGCTGGAACTGCGCGCGGGGCGCGCTGCCGAGATCGGCGCCGACCCTGGCGATCAGGTCGAACATCCGTTTTTCGGTAACGACTAGCGCAGGTCTCCGGGCCGTGGCAGAAGCGGCCTTCGCCGAGGTGTTCCGGGGCGTAGCGCAGCCTGGTAGCGCATCTGCTTTGGGAGCAGAGGGTCGCAGGTTCGAATCCTGCCGCCCCGACCACCGACGACGACGACTGGAGACGAGATCATGCTGGCCCGCATTTACAAGCCCGCCAAGACCGCCATGCAGTCGGGCAAGGCCAAGACCCATAGCTGGGTTCTGGAGTTCGCGCCCGCGTCGGCGCGCACGATTGATCCGCTTATGGGGTGGACCAGCTCGGGTGATATGAACGGCCAGGTTCGGCTCAAGTTCGAAACCCAGGCTGAGGCCGTGGCCTATGCCGAGCGCCACGGTATTGCGTTCGAGCTGTTCGAGCCGCAGACGCCTCCCGTGATCATCAAGGCCTATGCCGACAATTTTGCGACCCATCGCAAGCAGCCCTGGACGCATTGACGCCCCTGGCCGCACGTTGAAAGACACGCGTTCCGCCGAGCTGACAGTATCCACGGATCGGCACGCGCCCAAGAGCGCCCGTAGCTCAACCGGATAGAGCATCCGCCTTCTAAGCGGACGGTTGCAGGTTCGAGTCCTGCCGGGCGCGCCAAACCTTTTTCTTCGCCTGAGAAGTCGTATAAGGCCTTGAAAGGCATAGATAAAATGCCGTTTCGAATGCCTCCTTTCGGGTCATAGGCAAACTGCTGCGGAAATGTGAGTCTGAGGGCCAATTTTCGGTCCTCAATGCTACCGTTATTCCAAAGATTCCAAGGGCTTGCGAGAAACGCCAAGGCGTTTCGAAAAGTTTCGTCGAAGTCCTTTTTCGGCTGACCGGCTTGAGCCATTTTCTCCCGCAAAAGCAACTTGTTCGACTCAAGCTCGGCGATGCGCCGTTCGTATGCGGCGATCACCGTGGGGCTATCAGCATCGACGATCCGGTCGAGAAGCTGTTCGATCTTGCGGTCAACTTCACCCAGCTCTTTTTCGATCACTTTGCGCGATTGTTCGGCGTTCAGAGCTTGGCGGTTCCACGCATTGCGGAGCGCAGCCGTAGCGAGGTCGATGAGCTGCTTGGCTGGCGTGATCGCTTTCAGCATTTCCTCGAAAGCACCTTCGACCTTGGCGCGCGCATAGGATTTACCGCGCACTTCGCACTCCCGCTGTCTGCACAGATAATAGGGATAGGCAGCGCCCATGCGGCCCTTGCTCCAATTCGCGGTAAGCGGATGCCCACATGACGGGCAGCACACATGGCCGCGCAGCGGAAAGTCGCTACTGACATCGGCGCGGGCAGCGCCGCGCGCCTTGCCCTTCAAGCGATCCTGAATCGCGTTGAAGATTTCGATTGTGACAAGCGGCTCATGCTTGCCCAGACGAGGTGCGAGATTCCATGACGGGACATGGACGATGCCCGCATAGAGCGCATTCGTCAGAATCTGTTTCACGCGCTCGTTCGAGACTTTGCCATTGCGCATCTTCGGCACCGCCGGTTGCGCTTCGAGAAAGCGCATCACTTCGGCTTGGCTGGCAAAGCGCCCGCTCGCATAGCTTTCGAGGGCTTCCTGTATGATCGAGGCCAGAGGCTCATTGCGAACAAGGATTTTACCGCCGCTCGACCAACGGGCATATTTGAAGCCCCAAGGGGCTTGGAATGTCCAAAAGCCTTGCTGCACCCGCGCCGTCATGCGGTTGAGGGTTTGCTCGGCATTCTTTTGACGCGCGTGCTGGCTCACGCAGGCCAGTAGGTTCTCGACGAGCTTGCTGTCGCTATCCTCACCAAACTCGATTGACGGGGATTCCAGCGTCGCGCCTGTCGATCCGATATCCGCGCGAAGCTGCAAATGCGCTTCGATCCCGCGCGCAAGGCGCGAGATGTCATCGATCACGACGACATGGGAGTGTTTGCGGGTAGAGCGCAGAAATTTGAGCATCGCATCCATGCCCGGACGCTTGACGAGGCTGCCCGACATATCATCCTTGAACACTTGGACGACTTCGTAGCCCTTATGCTCGCAATATTGGCGGCAACGCTGCTCCTGCGACGATAATCCGTCAGTCCTGATTGTTTGCTGTGCCGATGATACGCGGCAATACAAAACGGCTTTCTTTGTCTGTATATCTGTCATGGCGCTAAATCCGTGTTCTTGTTTTCGGTGATCGCGCCCTCATGCTTGAGGTCAACTGTCATGGCAGTGCCAAGAAGCTCGATCTTACCACCTTCACCGGCATTTTGGGAAGAGTCGATCTCGCGGACACGACGCGCAAGCTGCTCTGGATGCGCGCCCCATGCGGCATCGACAAAGGCTTGCATCATGCTGACGACAACGAGAATGGCATCATCCTTCTGCTGGTCGGTCATTCCTTCAATATCGGCGACAAGCGCACGATATTGATCAAATTCAGCAGACGAAATTCCAACAATCTCATTCATCACAATCACCATCACGACTGTGCTTGGAATACCCCAAGCAGCGTGAAAGTGATTTTGGTCTATGATCGAAACCAACGTGGGGGAAACTGGAATGTCATCATCAGTTTGCGCCACATTATATTATAATTATACGCACATTTATATCAAAATTGCAAGATTATCCGCAGATTTCTGCGATTTTTTGGCAGCTAGCGCCCCATCTCATCGCGTTTGCGGCCCGCCATGCGATCAGCCACGCGATCAATGCGATTCATGTTTTTCATGTGCCGATGTGCCGACATCTTTTCCGCAGCGCGCATGAGATGCGCATTGCGATCATTCGCCGACCATGACGGTTGCAGCGTGGGCGCATTGCCTTCGCGTTTGAGCAACCGATCATAGAATTGGTTTGTCCATTGGCGTTCGCAACGCTCGAACGACGCTTTCGCAAATTCCGCTACGCGCTCGCGTTTGGACTCGACGGCCGCATCGCGCGCCGTCTGCGATGCGCGCGCATTGAATGTGGGGGTGACTGCGCTCATTGAAATTCTCCCCGATGGAGCGAACGCACATCGCCGAGTTGCGAAGCCCACGGATCGACGACGAAGAACGGCACGCAGTCCGAGACGATCAGATGCGACATGGTGGCGACCTTGATAATCTGGCGAGACACGCCGAGGCCGATGATGTCCTCTGCCTGCAACACGCTGCGCTTCGTTTCGCCAAGATTGGCGGCAGCGGTTTCGACCGTGCCGCCATTATGAGAGACGCCGCGATTGAGGATGGTCTTATTGCCCGACCAGAGTTCGACATCACGGATGAGATCAGGCTCCGAGATCGACCGCATCGTCACGATGGCGGCCTGATCCTCAAATTCCTTTGCCAGCACTTCCGGCCAGCGTTCGCGAAGGCTGAATCTGCCTTGCGCGAAAAACCAGAGCTGGATGCCTTTTGACCGATAAAGCCGCGTCGCCTTCGGCACGGCGTTGATCGGCGGGAGCTGCGCAAATTCATCGAGGATGAAAGTCGTGCGCACCGGCCCGCGCTCTTTCGCGATAGCTTCAATCGCATAGTTCACGATCAGGGAAATCCACGGCGCGCCAACGTCGAGCTTTTCCGATGGCAGCATGAGAAAGACCGTCACAGGTTCATGTTTGAGTGTAGCGAATGAGAACTCATTGGCGTTTGTTGAGATCGCAAGCGCGCTGTCGGGTGCGAATGGAGCCAACGCGTCCGCGAGCGCGGACTTGTAAGCCTCCCATTGTTTCGGCGCATCGCTGCGCACGAGATTGAAGCTCGCGGCACGGCCTTCGATGGATGCGACGCCACAGCTTTCCATCATCGCGAATTGCGCACCGAGATCGAAGCCGGAAGAGTTCGCGAACGACCAGAGGCGCGCAGGGGTGCAGTTTTCGGGATCGAAGAGCGCCAGATATTCCAGCACGGTCGCGGTCAGGCGCAATGCGCCGCTGCGCACCCATTCCTCGCCGCTCGCCTTAATCGGACGAGGGATCAGGATGTGCGCGATTTCGGATGCTTCGGAATCGATGCGCGCTCCGCTTCGCACGATATCCACCAGCAGATGAAACGGATTGATCTTGGTGTTCGCAAACCCATCGCCGTTGATGCCGTATGGATTGAGGAACACGATCCTTTGACCAAGCGTGTCGCGGCGATGCGCCGCTGACACGAAGGCGTTCTCTCCATCTTTCGGATCGCACACGATCAGCGAGCGGTCACGAAGATGCGCGAGATTGGGTAGGATCAGATCGCGACCCTTGCCCGCACCAGTGCGCGCATAGGTGAGCAGCGGGCCATCGCCCGTAAATTGCAAAAGGCGGCCATCAAGGCCGCCCAAGAAAATCCCATCATCGCCGAAGAGGCCGCTGGCGCATGTATCATGCAGCGTCGCGAGCCTTCCATCGCCGAGCGCGCCCGAAGGTTTCGCGCGGCGCATCGCCTCTTTCATCACGCGCGCGTCATGGCGCGCGCGTGCCTTCTCATCTTCCTCGATGGTCTGCCGATGCACGGCCATGAACAGATTCATGGCCGTGCCAAATCGCTTGCCGCGCATGTCAGTTGCCGCCCATCGTCACGGGCTGTTCACCCAGCACCGGCGGCGGCGGGATCGGCACCGGACGGAAGCTCCCGATTTCAGCGCGAACGGCTGCCGGTGACGGAAGGCCAGTGTCCCATCCCGTCACATCGATGCGCGATCCTTCCATCGCCGCATCCGTCATCCGGTTTGAAAGATCACGCGACATCGCATCGGAATAGGCGAGCGCCTCATTGCCCGATCCGGCATCGAGCGCATTGGCACCATGCCCGATCATGCGGACGAGATTGATAATGCCCGTCTCCGCGCCAGACTGCGCGCTGACCTGGCTCATACGCATACGCGCATATTCACCCTGAATCCGCGTTGCGGCTTCGGCGTAGATTTTGGCGCGATCATAGGCAGCCTGATAGTTGGCATTGGTCGCCGCCATTGCCGCGCGATAACTTTCCGCATTCTGCTCAGTCGCGATGCGAACCTGAGCCGCCCACGCATCGAAACGAGCCTGCTGATTAAGTTCGGCGGCCTTCACCGCCGATTCAACGCGGGCTTCATAGGTGCCGACGAACGCCGATGGTCGCCATGTATCCGGCGCATATTTTTCCGCGCCCGCCAAAGCGAGCGCGCCAAGCGCAAAGGCCGATGTGGTTTTGAGAATTGAAGGGATGCGGAACCCGCGTCGAGGTTCGCGTCCGATCACATTGTCGCGGCGCGACCGCGATACAACTGGCAGGTTCGACGGCGCATCTGCTTGTCGCGAACCGGCTTCGTCATATTCAATCTGATACTGTGTGTTCATGGTCTTTGACTCCCACCGAGTGATTTCGGCGTGGAGTCATCGGACCAGATCAGCCCGTCCAATGTGGGGGGAAGTCGTCCGAAAAATGAAGCCCGCAATCACCGTGGCGGTTGCGGGCTTCCTCACTCTTCGACAATTCTGTCGTTACGCTTTCCGGTTCCACCAGTTCACACGCGCAATGCGCCGCCGGAGAATAAAGCGCGGCACCAGCGGGAACAGATATGTCACCAGCCACGTCGCATAGCGACGGCGGATCGTGGCGCGATTGAAAATGAGATACACGAAGCCATGATCGACGCCGTAGGTGCGCGAGCTGAGTTCATCACCCTTGCGGCCGATATACATGCTGAACCGGCTACCCGTCTGCATCCGTTCCTGCGGGCGCATATCGTCGCCTCCTGATCGGTCGGTTGCACGATGGAACGGTTTGAGATCGTCGAACGATTCACGAAAGCCATATCGAAACTCGTGAACCGCAGCGCCCATTGTCAGATAGCGCAAGCGCGCAACAATGCGACCTTGCGCACGCTGTTTCGGTGTCATCTCATTCCAGAGAACGAGATCGCTGATCCAGCGAAATTCGCCTTCATCATTGAAGGCATCATAGAGTTCATCGACATCAATATCGAGAACGTCGCCGTGGGCGTTTCGCACCTCGCCGCCAAAACCATAGACCGTATTGAGGAGCCAATCAGGCACTTCGCGGCGTGACAGATCGAGATAGACGATCAGCCGCGCCAACCGCTGCATATGGCGGATGCTGCCGATGGTTTTGTCATCGTGAAGTTGGATCACGATATCGGCGTCGCTCTCTTTCGGCTCTCTAAGAACGGACCAAGGTTTTGATTTTAGCATATAACGTCTCCATCATGGGAATGGAGACGAGCCTAGGCAATCAGATTTCCACCCGTGGGGGGAAGTCGAAAATTATTTCACGGCAGATACCGAGGCATATGCCCCGATCACTTTGGCTCTGCTGCGCGGCGCAACGCATCACGAGCTGCCCGCATGGCAACAACATTATCTGTGCGTTCAGCACGGCGCAGTATATCGTGGCAATTTGCCCGCAAGCGAGTTTCAAGCTTGCCAAGCTGAATTGCGATCTCATCCGATAGAGATGGCCAGCGTTCGGCAACCGCCTTCGAGAAGGCAGTGACGCCTGACGCTGCGGATTCGAGAAAAGCACAATTGTCGCTATGAGTCGATTGAGCGGTTGGAGAGGCTACCGCCCAAGGGTCGCAAACCGTGAATGCTTGATCGCCCAATCTCAACGTGAGGGTCTTCTCGATCCGAGGTGCGGTAAAACCAGATCGCTCCGATGAAATAGCTGTGTACCCATCCAATGACCGCACGAACGCCGCGATACGGGTCACGAATGTTTCAATGGGCGTGACGCGGTGATGGAAGCTATCATATTTGCGTCCATCGAAGGATGCTTCCGCGCCGATTTCAGCATCTGACGCGCCTTTGAAGGATTTAACTAGGTGGATTCTATAGGTTTTCTCTGATTTCATGTCTCCTCGTTTCAGGCCATATGGGCCGACGAAGCGCAATATACATAAATTGGGAGAAATATGTCAAGAAAACAGTAGTTTACATAAATATAGGCATGGTGGTTCGATATAACTCTGCAACCACGCAAGTAGGATAGCAGAATCCGCCATCGATCCACGCGAGCTGGTGCATTGAACCCGCGAGCCAATCCCAATATCAAAGCGTCGGTTCTACCGACTCCGCAATAGCCAGATTACGCGATAGCGTGATCCGCAAGATGTCCGGTGTATTACCGGATATCTTGGCAAGGGAGACGCTGCGCTCTCCCGTTGCATCCCTCTCGCCGCTGACACATTCCAAACCCTATGCCGCGATACGGATCTGCGTGACGCAGATCGGCGGCAAGGGCGTGAATGTGCCAGTGCAACGTGTGGCCGTTGCATCACCAGTCAGGGAGCGTTCCTGCTCCCACGACACCCCATGATGAGGGAGACGCCGCTCTCCACTCAACCCATCGGCCAACCCTTCGCGGATTGGATGCTCGCCATCGTTTCGCCGATGGATCACGAGCAGGGGCGTGCCTGCCCCATGCACCCTGCCTAGCCTGTAGATGGCTTCGTATCGGAGGCAGTTTTCCCTTGGCGATTTGTGTATCCATTGGTTACACTCGCGCCATGTCAGGGAAAGACTCCGGCTTTCGGATTCGGGTCGAGCGTGAACTCCGCGAGGAGTTCATATCCGCTTGCCGGAAACAGGATCGACCCGCCGCGCAGGTGCTCCGCGAATTTATGCGGGCATATGTCGCGAACACCGACCAACCAAACTCAGGGCAGGAGAGGCCCACCGCCGACTATGAACGCCGTTGAGATCGAAGAAGCTGTTTCCGAATTAACAGAACGCCCGTTCGACCGAGAGGCGTTTCCGTTTCAGTTTCTTGAAGCCTTCGGCAACAAGCCTGCGACGATCAAGCGCCTGCGCGACGGCCACAGCAACGGCTCAGACGTTGGCGGAGTGCTGCAACGGAATAACATCCACATTGCGGTTGCCGAACCCGGCACCGTGACCGCGACGTTGGCGGCATTGAAAGCAAGCCCCGCCACCACCAAGGCGAAAGCGCAATTCATCCTCGCGACGGACGGCGATATGTTCGAGGCTGAGGATATCGAATCCGGCGAAATCGTCGCCTGCGCCTTCACTGAGTTCCCCGAGCATTTCGGTTTCTTTCTGCCCTTGGCGGGCATCAGCACCGTTAAGCAGGTGCGCGATAGCGCCTTCGATATTCGCGCAACCAGCCGCCTCAACCGGCTCTATGTGGAGCTGCTGAAAGACAATCCGGCATGGGGCAAGGCGGATCGCCGCCCCGACATGAATCATTTCATGGCGCGGCTGATCTTCTGCTTTTTCGCGGAAGACACCGACATCTTCAACGGCACCGGCCTTTTCACCGCGACCGTTGACCAGATGAGCGAGAAGGATGCGTCGAACACCCATGAAGTGATCGCCGAGATATTCCGCGCGATGAACACGCCGATCAAGGATCGGCAAACGGCGGGCATCCGCTCATGGGCGAACGTGTTTCCCTATGTGAATGGTGGCCTCTTTTCCGGTAGCCTAGAGGTGCCGCGTTTCAGCCGGATCGCGCGATCCTATCTCCTCCACATCGGCAGCCTGAAATGGACGCAAATCAATCCCGACATTTTCGGGTCGATGATTCAGGCCGTCGCGGATGATGAGGAGCGCGGCGCGCTCGGGATGCACTACACCAGCCGCCCGAACATTCTGAAAGTTCTCAATCCGCTCTTCCTCGACAGTTTGCGCGAGCAGCTTGAGGAGGCCGGTGACAATGGCCGCAAGCTCCTCAATCTCCGCAATCGCATGGCGCGCATTCGCGTGTTCGACCCCGCGTGCGGCAGCGGAAATTTTCTCGTCATCGCCTATAAGGAAATGCGCGAGATTGAAGCAGAGATAAACCGGCGGCGCGATGAGGAAGGTCGCCTATCCGACATTCCGCTCACCAATTTTCGCGGAATCGAGCTGCGCGATTTTCCGGCGGAGGTAGCGCGTCTTGCGCTCATCATCGCCGAGTTTCAGTGCGACACGCTCTATCGCGGGCAGAAATTGGCGCTCGCCGAGTTTCTTCCGCTCAACAATGAAAACTGGATCACCTGCGGCAATGCGCTTCGGCTCGATTGGTTGAGCATCTGCCCTCCAACTGGAACCGGCGTGAAGCTGGTTGGGGACGACCTGTTTTCAACACCACTCGATCAGGCTCAGATCGACTTCGAAAATGAAGGCGGCGAAACCTACATCTGCGGCAACCCTCCGTATAAGGGGAGTCAGACGCAGACCAAGGAGCAAAAGTCCGATCTTGCCCACGTATTCGATCCGTATGGCGTGTCATCCAAGCAGATCGACTATGTAGGCGGCTGGTTTATGAAGGCCGCCGCTTACGCCCAGCATACGGTGGCCGCATCAGCGTTCGTTAGCACAAACTCCATATGCCAAGGCCGCATTGTTCCGATCCTATGGCCCAAGATATTTGAAGCGGGATCGGTCATTCACTTCGCGCATACCTCGTTCAAATGGGCCAACCTCGCCAGCCATAACGCTGGCGTTACCGTAGTGATTGTAGGGCTTTCGCGTTCAGCTCCCAGCAGGCGCTATTTGTTCGATCAAGGCGCAGATGGCCAAACGACACTGCGTGAGGCCGAAAACATTACGCCCTATCTGACCATTGGCGAGAACATCATCATCAGCGGCCAGCGCAGTAGTATCGCTGGCCTCCACGATATGTCGTTCGGTAATATGCCTATCGATGGCGGCAATCTGTTGCTTACCTCAGCCGAGGTTGATGCACTTGGCCTAACAAATGAACAGCGGGAACGATTTATCCGGCGCATCTACGGAAGTGAAGAATTCATCCAAGGAAAATGCCGCTATTGCCTCTGGATACTCGACCAATTTCTGTCTGAAGCCCAGAATATCCCCTCGATAATGCAGCGCATTGAGGGCGTAAAAAACATGCGATTGTCCAGCAAAGATGCTGGGACACAAAAAATGTCAGTTCGCCCCCATCAGTTTCGAGAAATGCACGTTGGAAGATCGCACACATTGGTTGTTCCGGCAGTCTCCTCGGAAGGCCGCGATTATCTTCCTTGTGGATTGTTGCCGTCTGATTCGGTCATCAGTAATAGAAACTTCGGTCTTTACGATGCGGACATATGGCAGTTGGCAATCGTTGTTTCGAGAATGCACTGGGTCTGGATCGATGCTGTTTGCGGCAAGCTAGAAACGCGTTTCAACTACTCCAACACACTTGGCTGGAACACATTTCCGCTTCCGAAATTGACCGACAAAAATATGGATGATCTGACCCGTTGTGCAGAGGACATCCTGTTGGCGCGAGAGGCGCATTTTCCGGCCACCATCGCCGACCTTTACGATCCTAAGAAAATGCCCGCCGATTTGCGCGAAGCGCACGAGCGCAACGATGTAGTGTTGGAACGCATCTATATCGGACGGCGGTTCAGGAACGACACTGAGCGGCTGGAAAAGCTCTTTGAGCTTTACACCAAAATGACCGCAAGCGCGGGCGGCGCGAAAAAGCGCAAGGTAGGGGCAGTATGAGCAGCCTCACCGACATTGAAAAACGCTATTTTGAAAACCTGCTTGGCATGTCGAGCGGCTATGTCCTTGACTACACCGACCAGACCTTCGCCGAGTTTTTCAAACGCCACCGCGTAGCGATCCACGACGCGAAATATCAAACCTACGGCAGCTCAAAAGCAAAGAAGCTGCGTTCGTTCTGGGAGCAGGAGCCGGACTCCCTTGTCAGCAAGGTGCTGTCCGAATTGCTTGATGCCTGCGAGGCCATAGGCGCGCTGAATGGCCAGCAATCCGATGACAACATTCTCGCCAAAGCACGCGGCATCGTTGCACGGCTTGAGGGCAAGCCCGCCGCAACGTCGAAAGCATCGACCGCGCAGACTGTCGATGACTTCTTGCACAGCGAGTTCACCATCCCCAATATCCAGAACCTGCCCATCGAAGCTCAGGCGGTCCCGATCATCGAGAGTCGTCTGGCCGAAGCGCGGACGGTGATGGGAGCGGGCGCGTATCTTGCGACAGTCCTGCTGTGCGGCAGCGTTCTCGAAGCCGTTTTGCTGGGGGCGGCACAGAAGCAACCGGCGCGCTTCAATCAGGCAGCGGCCAGTCCTAAGGCAGCGGACGGCAGCGTGAAGCGGTTTCACGAATGGAGCCTCGCTCAATTCATCGACGCCGCCAGCGAAATTGACCTGCTCAAGCCGGATGTAAAAAAGTTTGGTCATGGCCTGCGTGACTTCCGCAATTACATCCATCCATACGAACAAATGGCCTCCGGCTTCACGCCGGATCAGCATACGGCCAAGGTTTGCTTCCAAGTATTGAAAGCGGCGCTCGCCAGTGTCGCGGGGGACCGATAATGACCTTCGACAAGAAAACAGTTCCTTCCGTATCAGTTTCTTACGCCCGCAACGGTAACTCCACCAAATCTAACGCTCTCGGAATGCGTGCGATGCAGGAACGCGCATTTGAGAAGCGTGGCGAACCCTATCTTCTCATCAAATCGCCGCCGGCGTCAGGCAAGAGCCGCGCGCTCATGTTCATCGCGCTCGACAAGCTGACCAATCAGGGCTTGAAGCAGGCGATCATCGTCGTGCCGGAAAAATCCATCGGTTCCAGCTTCGCCGATGAACCGCTGAGCCAGTATGGTTTTTGGGCTGACTGGATCGTCGCGCCCAAATGGAACCTCTGCAACGCACCCGGCGAGGATGGCGGCAAGGTCAATTCGGTCGGCAGCTTCCTCGCCAGCGATGACAAGGTGCTGGTCTGCACGCACGCGACGTTCCGCTTCGCCGTTGAGCGGTTCGGCGTCGAGGCGTTCGATGGCCGATTGATCGCGGTGGACGAGTTTCACCACGTTTCCGCCAATCCCGACAATGTGTTGGGCAAACACCTTGGCGAGTTCATCGCCCGCGACAAGGTTCATATCGTCGCGATGACCGGCAGCTATTTTCGTGGTGACGCCGAGGCCGTTCTCGCGCCGACCGACGAGGCGAAGTTCGATACCGTCACCTACACCTATTACGAGCAGCTCAACGGCTACGAATATCTCAAGCAGCTCGACATCGGCTATTTCTTCTATTCAGGTTCCTACACCGACGACATCCTTGAGGTGCTGAATCCGGCTGAGAAAACCATCATCCACATTCCGAACGTCAATTCGCGCGAAAGCACGAAGGACAAAATCCGCGAGGTGGAACACATCATCACCGAGTTGGGGGACTGGCAGGGCATCGACCTCGCCACCGGATTCCAGTTGGTGAAAACGCCGGACGGCAAGACGCTGCGCATTGCCGATCTTGTGGACGATGACCCGTCGAAGCGCGACCGTGTGTCCGCCGCGCTCAAAGACCCCGCGCAAAAGAATAACCGCGATCATGTGGACATCATCATCGCGCTTGGCATGGCGAAGGAGGGCTTCGACTGGATTTGGTGCGAACACGCGCTGACGGTCGGCTATCGCGCCAGCCTCACCGAGATCGTCCAGATTATCGGCCGCGCCACCCGTGATGCACCGGGCAAGACCCGCGCGCGGTTCACCAACCTGATCGCCGAACCGGACGCATCCGAGTCCGCCGTGACCGAGGCGATCAACGATACGCTGAAAGCCATCGCCGCGAGCTTGCTCATGGAGCAGGTTCTCGCGCCGCGCTTCAACTTCACGCCGAAGAATCCGCAGAGCGGGCCGCAACCGGGCTTCGATTATGGCGAGGACGGTTATCAGCCCGACAAGTGCAATGTCGGCTTCAACGAGCAGACGGGCCAGTTCCAGATCGAGATCAAAGGTCTGACCGAACCCAAGAGCAAGGAAGCCGCGCGCATCTGCAAAGAGGATTTGAACGAAGTGATCGCGACCTTCGTTCAGGACAAGCCGTCGATCGAGCGCGGGCTGTTCGATGAAGAGATGGTTCCCGAGGAGCTGACCCAGCTTCGCCTCGGCAAGATCATCAAGGACAAATATCCCGAACTGGATGAAGAGGATCAGGAGGCCGTGCGTCAGCACGCCATCGCTGCCCTCAATCTCACCCAGCAAGCCGCGCGCATTGCGCTTGGCGATGACAAGAAAGGTGATAGCGAGCCGAGCGCGAATACCGCGCTTATCGACGGCGTGCGGAAATTCGCGATGGACGTGCGCGAACTCGACATCGACCTGATCGACCGCATCAATCCGTTTCAGGAAGCCTATGCGATCCTCGCGAAATCCATGAGCGAGGAAAGTCTGAAACAGGTTGCCGCCGCCATCGCCAGCAAGCGCACCAGTCTGTCGCCTGATGATGCGAAAGACCTTGCCGTGCGCGCTGCGCGGTTCATCAAAGAGCGCGAGCGTCCGCCGTCGATCACATCGTCGGATGCGTGGGAGCGGCGTCTTGCCGAGGGTGCAGCCGCCTTCATGCGATTCAAGAAAGAGGGCCGCTATGACGGATGACCTCGACCTTGATGCCCTAGCTGACGCGCTCGCCGATTTCGCGCCGCCCGAGAAAAAGGTCGGGCGCGGGCCGCGCGAGGAACGCATCATCGCTGGATTTGAGGAGATCCAGCGATTTGTCGAGAAACACGATCATGCCCCGCGCCACGGAGAGAGCCGCGACATCTTCGAGCGCATTTATGCAACGCGCCTTGATCGGCTGCGCGCGCAGGAAGACTGCCGGACTCTTATAGAACCGCTCGACCATCAGGGATTGCTTGCGGGAACCGAGGCCGCTTCACCCGCGCCCGATGATGACATGGACACCGACGCCCTAATGGCTGAACTTGAGGACGCAATCGGCATGTCCGACATTTCCGATCTTCGCCATGTCCGAACCGCCGAAGAAAAGCGCGCTGCCGAAGAGATCGCGAACCGCGAAAAGTGCGAGGACTTCGACACGTTCAAGCCTATGTTCGAGCAGGTGCAGCGCGAGCTTGAAAGCGGGATCAGGAAATCGCGGGAGTTCGAGCTGAAAGCCGAAATCCGCCCCGGCGCATGGTTCATCGTGGGCGGGCAAAAAGCCTATGTCGCCGATATGGACGAGATATTCGTCAATGCGCAGGGACGCACCGATGCCCGCCTGCGCGTGATTTTCGACAATGGCACAGAGAGCAATATGCTCATGCGCTCATTGCAGCGGGCGTTGCATAAGGATGAGGCGGGACGACGCATCTCCGATCCCGAAGCTGGCCCCTTGTTTGTGCGCGAAGAGCAGTCGCCATTCGCTGGACAGCTTGACGATGACGATTCCGCCAGCGGCACGATCTATGTGTTGCGTAGCAAGTCCGATCATCCCGTGGTCGCCGCAAACCGCGATGTGCTGCATAAGATCGGCGTGACCGGCGGCGACGTGCAAAAGCGCATCGCCAATGCCAAATTCGATCCGACATTCCTTATGGCCGAGGCGGAAATCGTCGCGACCTACACGCTCTACAACATCAACCGGACGAAGCTCGAAAACCTGATCCATCGGATATTCGATCTGGCGCGGCTCGACATCGAGATCAAGGATCGTTTCGGTAATCCCGTCATCCCGCGCGAATGGTTCCTCGTGCCGCGCTTTATCGTCGATGACGCCGTGGAGCGGATCAAGGACGGCACGATTACCGAATATACCTATGATCCGAAAACCGCGCGGCTCGTCCGCGAGGGTGGCGCGTCGTGAGCAACGTCAACATCAAGCGCCTTGTCGAGAACATTCGCTCCGGCACCAACGTTTATACACCGCTCGTGGAACTGGTCGTGAACTCGATCCAAGCCATCGACGAGAAAAAGTCCGACAAGGGCGTGGTTGATATCCAGATCAAGCGCGATGGTCAGGAGGATTTGATCGAAGGTTTGCGCGGCGTCGATGGATTCATCGTTTCCGACAACGGGATTGGCTTCACCCAGCTCAATCGTGACTCCTTCGATGAACTCTACACCGAGCAGAAAAAATCAGACGGCGGGAAAGGCTTCGGTCGCTTCACCTGCCTCAAATATTTTGACCGCATGAATGTCACCAGCATTTTTGCGGAAGGCCACGAGCTGCGCGAGCGCAAGTTTCGTATGGGGCTGGATAAAGACATCATCGTTGATGAAGAATTGCGTCCTATCTCCGAGGGCGAGGTAGGCAGTGTCGTCGAGATCGCAGGCATCAAGTCGGTGAAGTTTCCCGACAAGGGCATCGACACGATCAGCCGCGTGCTTGTCGAGCGATTGCTCCCGTATTTCGTCGATGCTGATAAGCCCTGCCCGCGCGTCGTCATCCGTGACGAAGGCAGCACCGCAGCTCCGGTTTCGTTGAACGATTATCTTGGCAAGGACAGCAGCCAGATCGTCGAGATGCCCGTTCAGAATGGCGCATTCAGCATATCCGCGAATGGCGAAGATAAATCGTTTCAGGTTCGCGTCTTCAAATTCTATTCGCCACGTGCGGCCCGAAGCAAAGTGAGCCTCGTCGCCCATCGCCGTGAAGTGACGGACGTAGCGTTGCAAACCTATGTGCCAGAGTTTGCGGACGAGTTTTTTGAGCCGATGCCCGGCGATGAGGCGGGCAAAGGACGCAACTTTGTCATCAAAGCCTATGTGTTCGGCGATTATCTGAACGACAACGTGTCGCTCGAACGCGGCGAGTTTCGATTCCAGACCGAATCCGATTTGCTCAGCGGAATCTCGCAAAGCCAGATCGAGCAGCAGGCAGCAGAGATCGCGCAATCCGCTGTTGGCGCGGAGATCGCCGAGCGCAAGCAGCGGAAGCAAGCTCGCATCACGGAGTATGTATCAACCCAAGCGCCGTGGCATCGAACTCTGAGCAATGAGGTCGATTTCAGCTCCCTTCCGATGCGCCCGAGCAATCAGGACATCGAACTGCATTTCCAGCGGAAGAAGTTTGAGAAAGAGCAAGCAACCCGCGCGCAGGTCGCCGCGATCTTGCAGGCCGAGGACGAGGCGGACCTCGATAAGAAAATTTCGGAGGTGATGGAAAGCATATCCGAGACGAGCAAGAATGACCTCATCCACTATGTCTCTATGCGCAAATGCGTTCTCGATCTCTTTTCAAAGGCTCTCGAAGCCGATGATGACGGTCGCCACAAGTCCGAGGGCGAAGTGCATGACATCATCATGCAACGGAAAAAGGATTCCGACGAGATCGACTTCGACGCCCACAACCTTTGGATGCTGGACGAGCGGCTCAATTTTTCAGCTTACATTTCATCGGAAAAACCGATCAACAAAGCCAATGGTGATCGAACGGACATCACGATTTTTAACAACCGTGTGGCGTTTCGCGGAGAGAACGAAGCCAGCAATCCGATCACGATCTTCGAGTTCAAAAAGCCGCAGCGTGACGATTTTGCGAACCCGTCGTCGAAGGACGATCCCGTGCAGCAGATCGTCCGCTACGTGAATCAGATTCGCGACGGGAAGTTCAAGACTCCGAAGAACCGCGACATTCTCGTAAACACCAACACGCCATTTTACGGCTATGTCGTATGCGACCTCACCAAGAAGGTTGCTGATTGGCTTGAGCGCGAGAAGGATTTTACGCCGATGCCCGATGGGCTTGGTTGGTTCCGCTGGTTCGGCAATATCAATCTCTACATTGAGGTGCTGAGCTGGACCAAGCTCCTGCGCGATGCCGAAATGCGCAACAAAATCTTCTTTAGCAAACTCGGCATTGAGTGATTGCGATGGCGCTGTGATGCGCCGTCCGCATAGACATCGCCGCGTTCGATGCGGGCGGTCAATCCGACCAAACTCCTTATCGCTATCCCCTGAGATATATCCGCGAATGTGGCTGAGGCCGTCTGCCCGTCAACAGGCTGCCCGATCCATTCGCTATCGCTCCCGTGTTGCCTGTTTTGCCTTCGGCTGACTGAGCCGACTTTCCCCCAGCCTGGTCCCTTCGCGTCCTCAGGAAACAGCGAAAGGAGATCAGGACATGACCACTTCACCGAACGAACGCTTCGACGTTTACACCGCCATTACCAATCAGATCATCGCCGCCATCGAGGCCGGTTCCGGCGACAATGTGCAACTGCCGTGGCACCGCAATGGCGGATCAATCCAGCGGCCCACCAATATCCTGAGCAAGAAGGCATATCGCGGCGTCAACACCGTCGCCCTTTGGGCCGCCGCCGATGCTTGCGGTTTCGAGCATGGCATCTGGGGAACTTATCGCCAGTGGCAAGAGAAGGGCGCGCAAGTCCGCAAGGGTGAGAAGTCCTCCGTTATCGTCTTCTATCGCGATCTTGATCCGAGCGAGTCCGCATCGTCTGGTGACGACGAGCAGCAGAACCGTTTCTTCGTTGCCCGCGCATCGCGTGTGTTCAACGTGTCGCAGGTCGATGGATATGAGATCGAACCGTCCGCACCCGCCGTTGATCGTATCGACCCGTGCGAACGTGCCGAGCAGTTTATTGCGGCAACCGGCGCGCGCATCACGACCGGCGGGACGCGCGCATATTACACGCCTTCGACCGACAGCATCACCATGCCGGATCGCCATCGTTTCGTTGGCACCGAAACCAGTTCCGCATCGGAAGGCTGGTATTCGACCTTGCTCCACGAACTGACCCATTGGTCGGGTGCATCGTCTCGCTGTGATCGCACCTTCGGCAAACGCTTCGGCGACAATGCCTATGCGATGGAAGAAATGGTTGCCGAGCTTGGTGCGGCGTTCCTCTGCGGCGATCTCGGTATCACCGCCGAGCCGCGCGCCGATCATGCAGAATATATCGGCCATTGGCTTCGCATTCTGAAAGCCGACAGTAAGGCGATCTTCACCGCTGCGAGCGCGGCCAACAAGGCGGCCGAGTTCCTGACCCGTCTTGGCGATGCCGAACATCGGGAGGCCGCGTAGCGGCCTTTCGATTAGCCAATACCGTTCCTGACGAAGCGCCGCTTGTCGGCGCTTTTTCATGCCCGCCTCCCATCTGGGATCATCCGTTGATGATGCCGGTGAGAATGGTGGGTGCCGGTCGCGCGTCAACGGGTTGCCCGATCCATTCGCTACGCTCCCGTGTTTCCCGTTTCCCCCTTCGTGCCTTGGGGTGACGCGCGCCTGTGTCGCACCCGCCGATTTGCCTCCCCGTCCACCGGACGAACCCAAACGCCAAAGGAGGCAGGCATGAACACCGACTACGCAATCATTCACAAAAACTGGAACGGCATCGAAATCGAAATTCGCTGGAATGCCGATTACGTCGCATTCGACGATGGAAACTCAATGGCACATCTCGAAGTGATGAGCCTGAAACCGGAACGCGCACCGCTCCCCATCACGGAAACCGGATATCGCTCGCACTTCATATTCCGCAATGAGGTTGAACGCATGGGCGGCCCCGAAGCCTATGTCGAAGCATGGATCGCCGAGGTCGCGAATACGCCTGTATGGCGCAATAGCGATGCCGCATCCCGCCAACTCGCGCTCTTTTGAGCGCGGCTTGCGGAGATTAGCGCCCTTATTCTCCGCATGATATGCGGAGAATATCCTTGCCTTTTGCGGACAATGCAGGCTATAATCTCCGCATGAGGTGCGGAGATTATGACTTATATCCATGAGCGTAAGGATTGGCCCAAATTCAGGTGGCAGGATCAGGCATTGGCGGCAAGCCTTGCTGAAGTGCGCCATCGGCAAGGTCGCCTGATCGGGCGGATGGAAGCCCTTGGCTTCAAGCTCCGCGAAGAGGCGGTTCTCCGCACACTTACCGAAGATGTCATCAAATCCAGCGAGATCGAAGGCGAGGAGCTTGATGTCGATCAGGTGCGATCCTCCATCGCACGTCGCCTCGGCATGGATGTCGCCGGTCTCGTCCCCGCAGAGCGCGATGTCGAAGGCGTGGTCGAGATGATGCTTGATGCGACGCAGCGTTACGATCAACCGCTTACGCAGGACCGCTTGTTCGGATGGCACGCTGCGCTGTTTCCGACAGGACGCAGCGGCATGAACAAGATCATCGTCGGCGATTGGCGCGATGACAGTTCTGGCCCGATGCAAGTCGTCTCAGGGCCGATAGGCCGTGAGAAGGTTCACTATGAAGCCCCAACAGCGGATCGCGTCGGTCAGGAAATGACCGCGTTTATCGAATGGCTCGATGCCAAGCATGAGATCGATCCCGTCATCATCGCCGCCATCGCGCATCTATGGTTTGTGACCATCCACCCGTTTGAAGATGGCAATGGCCGTATCGCGCGCGCTATCGCCGATCTTGCGCTCGCGCGTTCGGAGCAGAGCGCGCAGCGCTTCTACAGTATGTCCTCGCAAATTCGGGCCGAGCGGAATCGCTATTACGATTTGCTCGAAGCCACGCAGAAGGGCGATCTCGATATCACGCCGTGGCTGCAATGGTTTTTGGAATGCCTTGATCGGGCGTTCGACAAAGCCGACGACACATTGAGCGCCGTCATGGACAAGGCGCGCTATTGGGATGCGATAAAGGATCAGCCGCTTAACGAACGCCAGCAGCGCGTGCTCAATCGATTGCTCGACGGGTTCGAGGGCAAGCTTACCTCATCGAAATGGGCCAAGCTCACCAAGTCATCGCAGGACACAGCATCGCGCGACATCGACGATCTCATCCGCAAAGGTGTCCTTGTGCGGGGAGCTGCCGGTGGCCGCAGCACCAGCTATGAGCTTGCACCGCTTCCGAACGACAATAGCTCCCAATCCTGACATCTTCTGGCGCACGACAACCGAGCCACGGGCGCGATTGAGCGGGCGTTTATCAACGGCCTTGATAGCCTTCGCGCGCTCATAATGTCGTTGGGCATGGTGACGGTCATCGTCGTCACCTGTTGAATCAGCGGCATAGGCGGAGGACTGCATCAGATCATGTTCTCCTAACATCACCACCGATGAGCGGACATTCCCAGCGGCATTCATTCATGGGTTTTTGACCAGCCGCGCCTCGGATCAAGGCCGCTCGCTTCCGCGACTTCGTCTTGTGCAGCTCCGCGCAGAGGTTCGCTGCGCTCAGCCTTTGATCCTCGCCTTCATCGTCAGGTCACGAGTCTCCCCATGAAGCCGAGGGAATCATCCTTCGGTGGAAACCAAGGAGAACTGAAATGTCTGACACAAACTCAAACCGCCCGAGCCACCGCCTGTTCAATGTTACCGGTGACGGCGACAACGCGCGCTGGACTGACATAGGCGTCGCATGGGCCACCAAGGATGGCAAAGGTTTCACGCTCGCGCTCAATGCGATCCCTGTGAATGGCCGGATCGTCATGCGGATCAACGAGGAAAAGCCAGCAAAGAAGGGGAGCTAACGCTCCCCTTCGGGCTGCGGTGCAGCGCCTTATGGCGCTGGCCCTCGGCGACCGAGTTCCTGCGCAATCATCGCGATGAGTGATTGCGCCGATGCGGTTGCATCTTGGTTCGCCGCGATGGCGTTCGATGCCTGTTGGAACAGGGCAGCGAGCTGCGATGTGGATTTGGTCGTAAGATCGGAGCGGGTGAGGTTGAAGTTCATGGTTTCCTCCATTTGCTATGCGCCGCTCACCATGAGCCGCGTTGGAGGACGTGCATTCGCGCACCGGATGGTGGTGCATCACCTATGATCGAAACGAATGTGGAGAAGGATAGTCGAGCGCACGCTCACGCCTTGCGCCTATCGCCGTTCCGGCGCGGATAGATTCGATCAATCAGCGGATCATGTGAGAGGAGAAGCAAGCGAGGAAGTTTGTTCAGATCAAGCCGCTATGACTTGCCGCCACTAGAAGCGAGGAAAGTAGGCAGCAAATGAAGTGCCGTTGAGATTGGCCCACGTTGCATTGAGATCGTCGCGATTCGTATTGCAGTTCCGGTTCACAAATCGGCCGGTTGTCGGTCGGTCATCATCCATCTTCTGATCGATGGACCGTGTCGATAAGCAAGACAGATTATTCTCTGTTGGCGTTCCTGTAATAGCTGCGCTTGGGATCGGCGTAATCATTATCAAATGACCCCTAGCAGTCAATTGAGCCCACCATCCATTAGTTGTGTAACCTACCATCCTATATCCGCCGCCCAGCGGACTCTTCGGCAGTCCCTCGCCAAAGGTCATATCTGTTGTGTTCCGATAACGCATCGATAACAAATTTGCTGAGTGTAGATGGGACCAGAATGTGTATTTTTCGTCCGTCACCAAAGTCGCAGTAGATATCGTGTTGACCGCGCCGATAAGGCGATTGCCATTGCCACCGGTAGCGCATGGTGTGGCCGTGCAATCTGGTAAGCGCGCTGACGGATTGGAAATGTCGCCCGGCAAACGGCCATAGGTGTCCTTAAAGGTTAGCGAGGCGGAATCGATAGCTTTCAAATCCTGAACAATGCGGCTTACCCGCATATTCTCAATCAACTTCATCCCGCCGAACGTGCCGCCAATTAGAAGGCCGATGATAATCATAACGATAGAGATTTCGACGAGTGTGAAGCCCGTCTGATTTTGGTTATGCTCGCATCCCATACAGTTCCTTTTGTTGAATCAAATCTAGCAAATTCAGATATTTAATTCAACTGTATGGATCGGCTCATTCCGAGCCGATCCGAGATTGCATCACATCATCTGATCTAGAGCTGCCATCGTCTCCGCCAGAAGCCGCTTAAGAGACAGAAGGCTCGCTCCGAGTGACATCTCAGGGCGTTCGGCCATGAGCATTAGTGCCTTCAGGACGGCATTGGACTCCCTCGCCAGCATGACGAGGTGGACGCCGCTGGGGGCATTTTTCCCGCTCAGCCAGTTTTTGGCCGTGCGCTCACTAACGCCCGTCCATTGGGTGATGATCTTCGTTCCGTTGCGCGCCGATCCGAATTCGACCTTCAAGGCCGATGCGATCACCTGCGCAAACTCGGCCTCGGTTAGACCAACGCGACCGATTGGAAATGAACTTCCCTTCTTTGGCAACATGTTACCTCTCCTTTGCTGTTAGGAGGGCGACAGCAGCCGACAGGAAAGCGACCAATCAACACCAAGGCGTATCAATGGTTATCGAGTGGGGGACAGGAGACGACGGCGAGTCAGGTGAAAAGCCGCTCAAACGGGCAGCCGAATATGTCCGTATGTCCACCGAACATCAGAAATACTCGACCGATAATCAGTCCGCTGAAATCCGCGCCTATGCCGAGCGGCGCGGATTCGAGATCGTCCGCACCTATGCCGACGAGGGGAAGAGCGGCCTTCGCATCGACGGACGCGATTCATTTCAGCAGCTTCTATCCGACATACAGAGCGGCAACGCCGATTTTGAAGCGATCCTTGTCTATGACGTGAGCCGCTGGGGTCGTTTTCAAGACCCGAATGAAGCGTCGCATTATGTGTGGCTTTGCAAGAGCGCGGGCATCTCCATTCATTATTGCGCCGAGCAGGTCGAGAATGACGGATCGATGGGTTCGTCCATCGTAACGACCGTCAAGCAAGTGATGGCCGGTGAATATAGCCGCGAGCTGTCGATCAAAGTGTTCAAGGGGCAATGCCGCCTCATCACCCTTGGCTATCGGCAAGGCGGCGCTCCCGGATTCGGATTGCGCCGTATGCTTGTCGATGAGCACGGCAATCAGAAGGGCTTGCTTGATCGCGGCGAGCATAAGAGCATCGCGACGGATCGTGTCGTGCTCGTCGAGGGACCGGACGAAGAGGTCGCCATCGTCCGCGAAATCTATCGCCAGTTCGTCGAGGATCAGCGTTCTGAACGGCAGATCGCCGACTGGCTCAACGCACAAGGGATCATGTCGGACCTTGAGCGCCCGTGGTCGCGCGGCGCGGTCCACCAGATTCTCATCAACGAGAAGTATGCCGGACACAATGTCTGGGGTCGCACATCGTTCAAGCTGAAAACCAAGCATGTGCGTAACGATCCTTCCGAATGGATCAGGCACGATTCCGCGTTTCCCGCCATCGTGCCACAGGCACTTTTCGATGCCGCGCGGCTCATCATCGATCAGCGGTCGCAGCGACTCTCGGATGACGAGATGCTGGCCTTGCTGGCAGACATCCTTGCCAAGAACGGTTCTCTGTCTGGCCTTATCATCGACGAGTGCGAGGACGGCCCATCGAGCAGCGCATATCAATCACGCTTCGGCAGTCTGCTCCGCGCCTATTCGTTGGTCGGCTACGTTCCCGAGCATGATTACCGCTATCTCGAAATCAATCGGGCGCTGCGGCGGATGCATCCGTCCATCGTCAAGGACGTGATCGAAGGCGTGCGCGCAGCAGGCGGCACGGCGATCCAGAATCTCGAAAACGATACGCTTCTCATCAATGAGGAGATCACCGCATCCATCGTGATTGCGCGGTGCAAGCTCACGCGCGGAGGCAGCCGCCGATGGAAAATCCGGCTCGACGAGAGCCTTCGCCCCGACATCACCATCTGCGTCAGAATGGACGAAGAGAATATGCACGCACACGACTATTATATTCTGCCGCGCATGACGCTCGCCGAAGGCGTCCTTCGGCTTGCCGATCACAACGGATTATCGCTGGACGCCTTCCGTTTTGAATCTCTGGATGGCTTCTTCACGCTTGCCGAGCGTGCGCCGTTCCGGAAGGCGGCGTGACGATGGCGCGCCCCGCACAGCGCGTCGAGATGATCCCGATTGACCGGATCGCCATCGTCAATCCGCGCCTTCGCAGCAAAAAGATATTCAAAGGCATCGTCGAGAATATCGCCGAGATCGGCCTCAAGCGTCCGATCACCGTTACATCGCGGCAGGGTGCGGATGGCCCGCTTTACGACCTTGTCTGCGGGCAAGGGCGGCTTGAAGCATTCCGCGAGTTGGGACAGACCGAGGTGCCAGCCCTAATCGTGTCAGCCGATACCGAAGATTGTATGGTCGCGAGCCTCGTCGAGAATTGCGCGCGCCGTCAGCATCAGGCCGTTGACCTGCTGCAAGATATCGTCGGGATGCGCGAGCGCGGCTATTCCGACAATGAGATCGCCGAGAAGACCGGCCTTTCCGCGAACTACGTTTGGAGCGTCGGCAAATTGCTTGCGCGTGGGGAGCGCCGACTCGTCGCTGCGGTAGAAGCCGGATATCTTCCCATATCCGTCGCCCTCGAAATCTGCGAGGCCGACGATCAGGGTGTGCAGGCGGCGCTCCATAAGGCTTATGAGGATAAGCTCCTGCGTGGTCGCGCGCTCATTGCCGCGCGCCGTTTGGTTGAGGTGCGGAAGCGATCGGGAAAAGCCGCAAAGCTCAATCGACTTGTCGAGAAAGGATCGGCGGCAACGCCCGAGGATTTGGTGAAAGCCTTTCAGGAGGACACCGAACGCAAGCGCATGATGATCCGCAAGACCGAGGCGACCCGCAACCGCCTTGTGTTCATCGTCGAAGCATTGAGCCAGCTCTCGAACGACGAGAGCTTCATCGCGCTTCTCGAAGACGAAGGCTTGGCATCAATGCCGAACCGGCTCGCCGAGCGCATTCAGAACGTCAGGATCAATGTCCAATGACCGGAAGCCCACGAAGCCGGAAGATCAAGCTCGCCTTCGAGACGACGAGCCTGCGCATTCCGCTCACGGATATCGAGATGCTGCGCGCGATGACGCCCTCGATCAAAAAGTCGGTCAAATATGCGCAGATCGAAGCGTCCATACGCGAGGTTGGCATCATCGAGCCGCCGGTCGTTGTGAGGGTAAAGGGAAAGGATGATCGCTACCGTCTACTTGACGGACATATCCGCGTTGAAATCCTAAAAGAGCGCGGCGACAAGAATGTCGTGTGTCTCGTCGCCACCGATGACGAGGCGATCACTTACAACAAGCGTATCAGTCGCATGGCCATCGTTCAGGAGCATAAGATGATCCTGAAAGCGTTGGAGAAGGGCGTCTCGGAAGAACGGCTCGCGCGTGCGCTCAACGTCAACATCACCTCGATCCGCGACAAACGCCGCTTGCTCGACGGCATATGCGATGAGGTGGCAAAGCTGCTGCAAGACCGGATGGTGCCGATTAACACATTCAGCGAACTCAAAAAGCTGAAGCCGATGCGTCAGCTCGAAGCGGCCGAAACCATGATCGCCATGAACAAGTTTTCTTGGCCCTATGCGAAATCGCTCCTGGCAGCGACACCGCAAAGCCAGCTCGTCAGTGACAAGAAGAAGGCGGTGCGCGGCCTCAGCGATGAGCAGATCGACCATATGGAGCGTGAGGCAACGAACATCGACCGTGAGTTTCGCATGATCGAACAAAGCTACGGCACGGATCATCTCGATCTCGTTCTGGCGACGGGATATCTATGCCGCCTGATCGAGAATGTGCGGGTGGTGCATCATCTCGCGCGATATCATCCCGAGTTGCTGTCCGAGTTTCAGCGGATCGTCCAGTTGAGGAATGCAGCCTAACCCAAATCCAACCCGCGATCCCGTTTTGGCCGTAGGGTGGTCGAGCCGCGCCCCCGATCCTTTTCCCGTTCGCCGGTCTGCATACGCCGGTATGTTGCGGCATCGCGATAGAGGGTGAGAATCCGCTCGGCTTCCTTGCGGCGGTTCTCGCGGATTAAGTTTTGAAGGGCTTGGCGACCCTTTAGCTGCCGCTGGATCAGAGCGTGCCGCTCATGGCTATCGCGTGTCCGTGCGAATGTTGCTTCCATCTCATTCTGCTTGCGTGTCTTGAAATACTTCCCCGTCAGAAAGTCCCATGCACCGGCAATGCCCTTGCGCAGACGTGAGGCGCGAGTGCGTTGCTCTTCATTCCAACGTGCTGCGATGGATTTATCGAAGGCTTGGCGTTCAGCTTGATGCTGAACCTTGAGCGCTTCGCGTTTTGCTATCAGGGGTTCCAAGTTGATGCGTGCAATGCGCTTGGCTTCTGCGATATAGCGGGAGAGGCGCGGTGCAATCTCAGATGCGATGCGTGCGCGGGCATCATCGACCGATGGCAGACGCGCGGGATCGCCAAGCCGCGCGGCAACATCTTTGGCCTTGCCGTCGATCAGGCGCGATAGTGCAAACACATCGCCATCAATCGTGATGGCAACGAACCCGCGACGATCACCACGTGCGAGAAACAGGCCGCGCTCTTCGAGCGCGGCTGCGAACGCGGCGACGCCATCAGCGCGCTTCCAGCAATTTTGCACGGCGGATTTGAGTTCGCGCGGATCGATACCCGCGCGCTTTGCTTGCTGCCATTCGTCCAAGGAGAAGTTGCAGGGATCACGCAGCTTCGGGCTTTCAAAGCCCTTCGGCATCGCCCAGCCATTTTCGAGATAGAGCTGTTTGCCGATCTCGTTGAGCTTGTTTTTGAAGAATGGCAGTTCCTTCGCCGTCATGGTTTCGGCGTCGATGCGCGACCAGACGGCATGGCAATGGCGACGGCCTTCTTTCTCGTGGAACACAACGACGCGCGGTTGGCCGGTGAGGCCCAGCCGCTCTTCGATATCGGCGAGCGCCTTTTCAAAAGTTTCGACCCGCACCGATTCCAATGCGGGAGGGCTGAGCGAGAGCGAAAAAAGATACTGGCTGCATTTCGTGCCGCGTGCGAGCGCATAGGCTTCGTTCATCGCACCCATCACCGTATCGGAGATGAATCCCGACACCTCGTGAATTTCGACATGCTCGTTTTCCTCAGTCTTGAGCAGATGCGCTCCAAGCTGACGACCACCGCTGCGTTTTGATGCTTTGAGGATCATAGCGTCGCATCGAGGTCCAATGCTTGAATGAGGAGCTGACGCATGTGGCTGACTTCGGCAACCGCCGTCAGCAAAGCCGCTTCCGTGTCAGGAGTGACTGGAAGGCTTCCCGTGTTTGCCGCCTTGGCGAGCTGGTTCACATTATTTGCCAATCGCGACTGACCAAGCAGTCCGAGCAATTGCGCGAGGGCTTGATGATCCTTTACCGGAAACTTTCCGCGCTTGCGGGGCGCGACCGTTTCCGGATCGAGAAGGCGCGAGCGTATGTATGCGCCGAGCGACATACCGGCGGCATCGCGTTCCAGCTTCGCCCGTTCCGCGAAGGTTAGCCGAAGCGAAAATGGAGGTGTGGTCCGATCACCCATGACCGACCTCCATTCCATCATCCGTTGATCGCACCTTGGGCGCGCGATCTGTCGGACGCGGCGGACGCCGCATCGAGACATCAACGTCTATGATGTTGTCGGACGACGATTCTTGGAGTTCGGCCTTGGCCGATTTTACCGAGCCGCTAGGCGCATTACTGTTGGCTGGTGGGGTATCAGAAACGATTGACGTATGGCTGAGAGCATGGTCCCAATCCGCTAACACCTTGAAGAGAAGTTTCGATTCTTCTCCTCCAAGGTGCGCCACCTTGCGAGCCGGACCCTGCATTAGTTGGCGGTGCGGTCGTGGCGCTATCAGCGTCCCCGAGTTTGGCGGAAGGCGTCGAAGCCTTTCTCCAAGTCCGTGATCAGGTCGTCGGGCGATTCCAACCCGATGTGCAGCCGAATGAGCGGTCCGGCGAGGTGAGGCGGCGCGGCTCGAACGGTCAGCTGGGCGTCCTCACAGGTGGCCAGACTCTCGTAGCCGCCCCAGGAAAAACCCAGACCGAACAGTTCAAGGGCGTCGAGCATCGCCTCCGCGGCACGTGTGTCGCCACCGTTGAGCACAACGCCGAGCAGACTGGCTGCGCCTGTGAAGTCTCGCCGCCAGAGGGCGTGGTCAGGGGAGGCGGGAAGGGCTGGCCAGAGCACCTCGAACACCTCTGGGCGACCCTGAAGCCACTCGGCGACACGGCGTCCGTTGATCTCGTGCTGGGCCATCCGGGTCGGCAAGGTGCGTAGCCCCCGCAGCATCAGCCAGGCGTCGTCGGGAGAGACATACAATCCGAGGTCAGCAATGAGCTGTGAAACCTTTCGAGACACGTCGGGTGATCGGCACGAGATGGCCCCTCCGAACACGTCAGAATGGCCCGAGACGTATTTGCTGAGCGCCTGGACGCTGAGGTCCGCTCCATGCTGAAGCGGCTTGAACAGGAGGCCGGCAGCCCAGGTATTGTCGACCATCGAGACAATGTCCGCCTCGGTGCAGCGCGCGACGAGCGCAGGCACGTCCTGAATTTCGAAAGTGGCCGTGCCTGGCGATTCCATCAGCACCAGGCGCGTGCGATCGGTGAAAAGGGCGGCGGCCTCATCGGCGCTGGCCCGAGGAGCATGGCACCGAAAGGTGACCCCCAGGCGTCTAAGGGTTCTCTGGAGGCATTGCCTGCCGGGCCAGTAACAGGCGTCGCTGACCAGAACCTCATCGCCGGGCTGAAGCATCGCGAGCAGGGCCACCGATACGGCGGCCAGGCCAGTGGAAACCACGAAGGTTTGGTCGGCTCCCTCCATCTCGGCGAGGAGACGGCTCAGTTCGGCGTGCACCGCCGCCCCACCGATGCCGTAAACCGGCCCCAGGGTCTCATCACGCAGATCGGCGGTGCGCGCGTTCAGCAGGGTCGTGCCGCGTGCGATGGGCGGATTGACCGGACGGCGCCCCTGTGGGCGTCGGGTCGCGGATCGTATCAGGCGAGTCGTCTCGTCCACTTGACGCGACCTCTGTTAGGTTGGTTGTTGGGAACACTAGGCGGGGCACCGGCCTCGCGACAAGGGACGCTGATGAGGCTTGTAGCCGTTTCAGGATTGATCGCTCTATTGCTGGCATCGGCCGTGGCCTGTGGTCGTGGAGCCGATGAGGCGGGAGACACCACGACGGATGTTGCCATCCAAGGCGAGCCAGAGTTGCCGGAAATTGAGATCGTGCGTGAGGCCGGGCCGACCCTGACCTCGATCCGGTCCCGGGGCTATCTGAACTGTGGCATCCACCCTGGGCTGGTAGGTTTCTCCTACACCGATAATCGCGGACGCTGGCGCGGGTTCGACATCGACTTCTGCCGGGCGACGGCCGCTGCCGTGCTCGGCGACCCGAATGCGGTGCGGTTTGTTCCGGTGACGAATGAGCAGCGCTTCCCGGCGCTTCAGGAAGGTCGGGTGGACGTGCTGTGGCGCAATACGTCACGCACCCTCAGCCGCGATGGATCCGGCTTTGACTTCCCGGGCACCAACTATTTCGATGGCCAGGGGTTTCTAGTCCGCCGCAATCTTGACCTGGCCAGCGCGACTGAGTTGAACGGTGCGCGTGTCTGTGTCCAGGCTGGCTCCACCTCGGAGCTGAACGTGGCTGACTGGTTCAGGGTCCATGGCCTGACCTACACACCGGTCGTCGTCGCCAGCGAAACAGCGGCCAGAACTGCCTATGCGCGAGAAGACTGCGATGCCATGACTGCCGATGTGTCGGCCTTGGCGGCGGCGCGCACGACGCTGTCGGATACGCGAGCCCATGTCATCCTGCCGGAAGTGATTTCTCGTGAACCGCTCGGGCCCGCTGTCCGCGAGGGTGACAACCAATGGGCCGACATCGTGCGCTGGACGCTGAACGCCCTCATTCTGGCCGAGGCCCTGGGTGTAACCCAGGAGAACATGGATCAGATGGCCGAGGAATCGCGTGACCCCGAAGTCCGCCGGCTTTTGGGAGCGGAGGGGCACGTCGGCCGGCCGCTTGGCCTCAGCGATGCCTGGGCCCGCGACGCCATCGCGGCCTCCGGCAACTATGGCGAGATCTTCGAACGCAATGTCGGGACGGAGTCGGCGCTGGACCTCTCGCGAGGCTTGAATGCGCTATGGACGGCACAGCCGCCCGGGCTGATGTACGCTGCGCCGATTCGATAGTGCCGGGTTCCGGGGAGGGAATTCCAGATGACCGTTGCTGAAACACGCCCGAAGTCCAGGAGCTTGCACTGGCTGATGCTGCTGGGCTTCCTGATCGGCCTCGGCGGCGGCCTGGCGGTCAATCTGGGTATCGGACCTGAGACGCCCTGGGTGGTGTTCGTCACCGAGAACATCACCGGTCCGATCGGTCAGATCTTCCTGCGTCTGCTGTTCATGCTGGTCCTACCGCTGCTCGTGGCGGCCCTGATAACCGGCATCGCTGAAATGGGCGACGTCAAGGCGCTGGGGAAGGTGGGTCTGAAGACCCTGCTGTTCACCATTGTGATTTCCGGCATTGCCGTCGTCATCGGCTTGGCGATGGTGAACTATTTCCGGCCCGGCGATGGCGTTGATCCGGCCCTGGCCCAACAGCTGCTGGAGCAGGGGCGAGAGGGCGCGCGGGGGATCATCGACAGCGCACCGACGTCCGTAGGTGGGGCCCAGTTCTTCCTCGACCTGTTTCCGTCCAATGTAGTGGCCGCCGCCGCCGACAACCAGATCCTGCCGGTGATGGTTTTTGCGCTGTTCGTCGGCATTGGGCTGGTGATGACCAAGAGCCCGGCGGCGGACCATTTCCAGCGCACCATGGAGGGTCTGCTCGAGGTGATGATGAAGCTGATCGGGCTGGTAATCTCCTTCGCGCCGATCGCGATTGCGTGCCTCATGTTCAACCTGGCGGCCTTGTTCGGGTGGGATCTGTTGCTGCGGCTCAGTGCCTATGCCGGGGTGGTCGTGCTGGCGCTCGCAATCCATTTCTTCGTGACCTATTCGCTGGCGGTTTGGGGCCTGGGCGGCCGCAATCCGATCAGCTTCTTCAAGGCGGTTCAGCCGGCGGTCGTCGTCGCCTTCTCGACGGCCTCGTCCAATGCCACCTTGCCGACAGCGCTCCAGGTGGCGGAATACCGGCTGCGCCTTCCGCGCAAGATCTCGCGTTTTGTTCTGACGGTCGGAGCAACCGCCAATCAGAACGGAACGGCCCTGTTTGAGGGCGTGACGGTGTTGTTCCTGGCCCAGTTCTTTGGCGTGGACCTGTCGCTTCAGCAGCAGGTGCTGGTCATGTTCATCTGTATTCTCGGCGGGATCGGGACCGCAGGTGTCCCGGCTGGGTCGCTGCCGGTGATCGCGATGATTCTGGCCATGGTCGGCGTTCCTCCCGAGGGCATTGGCCTGATCCTCGGAGTGGATCGGTTCCTGGATATGTGCCGCACGACCTTGAATGTGACGGGCGACCTGGTAGCGGCGACGGTCGTTTCGCGCGGCGAAAGCGATCCTCCAGGTCTGGAACTGCCGCCCTCCATCGCCGAGCCGCCTGGCCCCTAGTTCAGGCTGCCGGTGCGGATGAAGGCAGCGGCCACGCGGCTGGGTCGGTCGCCATGTCGCCCGAACTCCTGAGCTATGGAGATGTGGGTGGCTGTCGTGTCCGGATAGAGGCGATAGGGCCGCCGGGCAATGTCGAGGGCTGCGGCCAGCGCGCGAACCTGGGCCTGGGCATACGGTCGCGCGGAGGCGTAGAGAATCAGCATGGGGGCCGACGGTGTGTCAGCCCGGATGCGATCCGCAGGCGTAAAGGCTGCGATATCGCCCTCAAACAGAGTCTCGAAGAAGTCGGCCGTGCGTCCGTGAGC
>Ga0056908_1000318_pt1 | contig 35027 bp, 31 predicted proteins | sample EBPBio142010_DNA_FD_55020 | JGI IMG/M metagenome (GOLD analysis project Ga0056908, IMG submission 55020) | Wastewater treatment Type I Accumulibacter community from EBPR Bioreactor in Madison, WI, USA - Reactor 1_10/4/2010_ DNA | ecosystem: Engineered > Bioreactor > EBPR > Anaerobic-Aerobic >...
CCCAGCATCAGGCGAACGCCACGAAATTTCTCATTGGTCAGAATCGCCGCCCTGACCATGGATTGCAGCAACTGGGCACGGCTGACCGAAACCACGTTCCTCAGGCTGGCCGGAATGACGCGTTCGTANTCGGGGAAGCGACCGTCGATAAGCTTGGAGACCAGAGTGATGTTCGCGAACTTGAAGCGAATCTGGCTGGGCAGCATTTCGATGACCAGCGGCTCGTCGCTATCGCTTAGCAGCCTGTTGAGTTCGATTACCGTCTTGCGTGGCAGGATCAATTCCTGGCGCGTTGCTCCGTCGGCGCGCAGGGCCTCGGGAGAATCTTCAAGTGGCATGCTGGCGTAGGCCAAGCGATGTCCGTCAGTGGCCACGGCGCGCAACTCGCGACCGTCGACGAGCAGCAGCAGACCGTTAAGGTAGTAGCGAACGTCCTGAGCCGCCATCGCGTACTGAGTCTGCGCCAACAAGCTNCGAAACTCCTTCTGCGGAACACTGAAGCGCCGGACTTCACCCTCAGCCATCGCCAGGCATGGGAAGTCATCTGCCGGCAGGGTCTGCAGGCTGAAACGGCTCTTGCCAGCCTTTAGCTGCAAGCGCCGGTCGTCCAGCACCAGACTCACCTCGACGGATTCCGGCAGGGAACGCAAAATTTCCTGTAGCTTCCTCGCACCGACGGTCACGGCGCCATCGCCATCGCCGGTTGCTCCGCTCGTCGAGCTGGTGATCTGAATTTCTATATCGGTTGCCAGAAGGGTCAGTACGTCGCCGCGCTTTTCGAGCAAAACGTTCGACAGAATGGGCAAGGTGTGACGCCTCTCAACTATCCCCGAAACCGCCTGCAAGGGTGCCAGCAGAGTGTCGCGTCTTGTTTTAATAAGAAGCATATATATAAATCCTATAAAGACTATAGTCGGAACAAGTCTGTTGATACTTTGTAATTTATGTTTTTATTCAATGCGTTGACCAGATTTTTCGAACTGAAAAAAGTCTGTTTTCTCCTGTGGACCAAATCGAACAATTTATCCACAGGGACCTTTTGCCCTCTTTTTCCACTTTTCCTTTGCACTTTTTCCACGGACTTCTACACGCGCCACCCTAGCTCTTGAGGACCTGCTGCAGCACGTGCACGTCGTGGTTGAGTTCGTTCTCCTTGGTACGCAGGTCATCGATGGTGCGTACCGCGTGCAGCACCGTGGTATGGTCGCGCCCACCGAAGGCGCCGCCTATGGCCGGGTAGCTCAGCGTGGTCAGATTCTTGGTCAGCCACATGGCGATTTGCCGTGGCCGGACGATCACTCGCGTGCGCTTCTTCGAGAACAGGTCGGCCACCTTGATCTTGTAGTAGTCGGCAACCGTCTTCTGGATGTTGTCGACGGTGATTTGGCGGTTGACGGCGCCAATCACGTCCTTCAGCGCCTCCTTGGCCAGATCCAGCGATATCAGGCGACCGTGGAACGCCGAGTAGGCGAGTACCTTCTTGAGCGCACCTTCGAGTTCGCGCACATTGGAGCGCAGGTGTTTGGCGATGTAGAACGCCACTTCGTCGTCAAGCGCAACGCCATCGCCTTCGGCCTTCTTCTTGAGAATTGCCACCCGCATCTCCGTCTCCGGAGGTTCGATTTGTACGGTCAGTCCCCAATCAAAACGTGTAATCAGACGATCTTCAAGACCCGAGATGTTCTTCGGATAGGTGTCACAGCTGATCACGATCTGTTTGCGCGTTTCGCTCAGGGCGTTGTAAACGTAGAAAAATTCCTCCTGGGTACGGTTCTTGCCGTTGAAGAACTGTACGTCGTCGAGCAGTAGAACGTCGAGCGAGCGGTAGTAGCGCTTGAAGACGTCGAAGGACTTCTGTTGGTAAGCGCGTACGACGTCCGAGTAGTAGTCTTCGGCATGGACGTAACGGACGACCCGGTCGGGATAGTTGTCGAGTATGTGATTGCCGATGGCGTGGATCAGGTGCGTCTTGCCGAGACCAGCGCCGCCATAGATGAAAAGCGGGTTGTAAGTGGTCTCCCCGGGGTTGATCGAGACCTGCCGCGAAGCGGCGCGCGCCAGATCGTTGGCTTTGCCGACGATCAGGTTGTCAAAGGTAAAGCTCTTGATCAAGCGGGTTTTTTCGTATGCGGTACGGTCTCTTTCGGCGAGTGAGTTGGCACTGACGGCAGCCGCCGCCAGCGCAGCAATCGGGCGGCCATCATTTCGCTGCGCAGGGTTATTTGTTCCGGGCGCCGGTGGATTTGGCGGTGTGACGCGTTCGCCGAGGCTCAAGACGACGTTGACCGGCATCGAAAAGTGCTCGCTCGCCAACTCTTCGATGCGTGCCAGGTAGCGTTCCTTGACCCATTTCAGAATGAACCCATTGGGCGCCAGAAGCCGCAATCCGCGCGCGCAGTCCTCCTCTCCCTGCAGGACGAGGGGCCGAATCCAGGTGCTGAACTGCTGAGGCGGAAGTTCCTGCTCGAACTGGCTCAGACATGCGGACCAAAAGCTAGCCATCAATGATCATGGAGTAAAATCCCGAAATAGTGCGCCGATGCAAGAGCGCAACGGCAGCCGTTCGCCATGACAAGACAGCTTGAAAATCATTGAGATGGACCGCTATCGCCGTGTGGCGCAGGCTACCTGCACGAGGCTGATAGCGAAGACCTGCCGCTGACCCTCGGCGCTTCGCATTTGTTGTCTTGTCTGGAGCGCTCAAAGGTCAATTCTAACCCGTTGAACGAAAGTTATCCACAGCTTCAGTCAAAATATGGTCTTGACAAGCTTTGCTCTAAAGCTGTCTAATTACGCGTTCACTTCGCAATGACTTCAAGGGTTTAACCATGAAACGCACTTATCAACCGTCGGTGGTTCGTCGCAAGCGCACCCACGGCTTCCTCGTCCGCATGTCTACTCGTGGCGGGCGTGCCGTCATCCGTGCTCGTCGAGCCAAAGGTCGTCACCGCTTGGCGGTTTGAGCGGCAGGACCTATCCCGTCAGCGATCTTTCGTTCGCCGCTGCCTCTTTCCCAAAGCGCTACCGCCTATTGAAAACGGATGAGTACTCATCCGTTTTTGGTTTCAGGAAGGCGCTAAAAAGCCGGCATTTCCTGCTACATTACCGCCCTCGCGACGCGGAGAACCTCCCCGATGCTCGGCTCGGCCTGGTTGTTGCCAAGCGCTTTCTGCGCCGGTCGGTCGATCGAAATCTGGTCAAGCGACTGGCAAGAGAGAATTTTCGCCTGCTGCGCGCCCGCCTTCGCTGCAATGATTTCGTGTTGCGTCTGGCGGTCAAGCCGAAAGCAATTGACCGGCAAGCTTTGGCGCTGGAGATCCAGCGTCTGCTGAGCAAGATGACCTCACCACAATAATGGACTGATGAAACCGTTGCTCCTCGCGCTGATAGGCTTTTACCGCTACGCGATAAGTCCCCTTCTTGGGCGTCGTTGCCGTTTCTTCCCCAGCTGTTCGGAGTACGCGGCGGAAGCCGTTGAAAAGTATGGCGCGGGCAAGGGAGGACGCCTTGCCCTGCAGCGGGTGTTCCGCTGTCATCCGTGGAATCCGGGTGGTTTTGATCCCGTACCCTGAATATCAATTGAATCGTATAGGCTTTCATGGATAACCGACGCCTGCTCCTGTTGCTGGTTTTCTCCTTCTCGCTGGTCATGCTCTGGGATGCCTGGCAGAAATACAATCAGCCGCCGCCAGTCGCCCCAATGGCGACAGCCGGGGCGGTGGCCCCCGGGTCGAGCGATGCCGCGGCGCCACAGCCGTCGGCAAGCCTGCATTCGCCGCTGCCGACGGTACCCGGCGAAGCAGCGGCACCGGTCGCGCCAGCGGGCGAGTCATTCACCATCAAGACTGACCTTTTCGTTGCCGAGATTTCAGCGCAGGGTGGTGACATCGTCCGCCTGGTGTTGCACAACTACAAGGACACCGAGGCCAANAGCAAGGATTTCGCGCTCTTCGAGCGTCGTCATCATTACGCCGCGCAAAGCGGCCTGATCGGCGACGGTCTGCCAAACCACAAAACGGTGTTCTCTGCTTTGCCCGGCCCCCGCGAGCTCGGCGGTGACGCCAAGACTCTCCAGTTTCGCCTCGAGGCGCCGCCTGTCAATGGCGTAAGGGTTTCCAAGATCTACACCTTCACGCGCGGAAGCTACCTGATCGACATCACTCAGGAGATTGACAACGCTAGCGACAAGGAAGTGGCGCTTCATGCCTACTACCAGTTTCAACGCGATACCAAGGCTCCCGAGGGCGAGAGCCGGATGGTGTCGACCTTTACCGGTCCAGCCGTCTACACGGAGCAGGAAAAGTTTCAGAAGGTGCACTTCGCCGACATCGAAGCTGGCAAGGCCAAGTTCGTTACCCAGGCCGAGAATGGCTGGATCGCCATGGTTCAGCACTACTTCGTCGCCGCGTGGCTTCCTCCCGAGAAACTGCCACGCGAGTTCTATATGCGCAAGCTGGATGGCAACGTAGACCAGCTGGTGGCAGCCGGCGTCATCTTGCCGGTGCCGCTTACGGCACCTGGCTCGAAGACCGCTTTTTCCGTTCCCCTCTATTCCGGCCCGCAGTTGCAAGGAACCCTCGATCGTCTGGCACTGCCGAAGGCCGAGGGCGGACTCGGCGCGCAAGGTTTACCATTGGTTGTCGACTACGGCTGGTTGACGATCATCGCCGCGCCAATCTTCTGGTGTCTGCAGGCGATCCACACTGTCGTCGGCAACTGGGGATGGGCGATCGTCCTGCTCACCGTCGCCATCAAGTTGCTGTTCTTTCCGCTGTCGGCAGCCAGCTACAAGTCGATGGCCAAGATGCGTACCGTGACGCCACTTCTGGTCAAGCTCAAGGAGCGGCACGCCGGCGACCGCCAGAAGCTCAACCAGGAAATGATGGAGCTCTACAAGCGCGAAAAGATCAATCCGCTGGGCGGCTGCCTGCCCATCGCGGTGCAGATTCCGGTCTTCATCGCCCTCTACTGGGCCCTGCTTGGTGCGGTCGAAATCCGTGATGCACCGTGGATACTTTGGATTACCGACCTCTCGGCGAGCGACCCCTACTACGTGCTGCCGGTGGTGATGGTGGTCACCATGCTCATCCAGACCAGGCTCAACCCGACGCCGCCGGATCCGATCCAGGCAAAGGTGATGATGATGATGCCGTTCATCTTCGGCGCCATGTTCTTCTTCTTCCCCGCTGGCCTGGTGCTCTACTGGGTGGTCAACAACACCCTGTCGATTGCCCAGCAATGGCAGATCACGCGGATGATGGAAGGTGGCGCGAAAGCCGCCAACGACCCAAAAGCCTGAGTCGGGCAAAACGGCAGCGACCATAGCCGCCATCGCGACCGCTCCCGGTCGCGGTGGCATCGGCATAGTCCGCNTCTCGGGAACGAAGCTACTGGACTTCGCGACGGCGCTGAGTGGCAGGCAACCGGCTGCCCGCGTGGCGACGCTCGCCGAGTTCAAGGCNGCTGACGGTAGCGTCATCGACAGCGGCCTACTACTCCACTTTCCCGCGCCGAAGTCGTTTACCGGCGAAGACATCGTCGAGCTGCACGGCCACGGTGGCCCGGTGGTCATGAAAATGCTCCTGGCGCGTTGTCTGGAGCTTGGTGCGACCCTGGCCGAGCCTGGCGAATTCACCCGCCGCGCCTACCTCAACGGCAAGCTCGATCTGGCGCAGGCGGAAGCGGTCATCGACCTGATCGACGCCGCAACCGCAGCCGCAGCGCGCAGCGCCGTGCGCTCGCTGCAGGGTGAGTTTTCCCGCGCAGTGAATGGCTTGCTCGAACAACTGATCGAGCTGCGCGCGTTGGTCGAGGCGACCCTGGATTTCCCGGAAGACGAAGTCGATTTTCTCGAAGCCGCCGACGCTGTCGGCCGTCTTGGTCGCCTGCAACAACGCCTGACACAGGTCTTTGACCGCGCTCAGCAGGGCCGCTTGCTGCACGGTGGTCTGCACGTCGTCCTCGCCGGCCAGCCAAATGTCGGCAAGTCCAGCTTGCTCAATCGCCTTGCCGGCGACGACCTGGCGATCGTTACGTCCCTGCCGGGAACCACTCGCGACGTTGTGCGCAGCACCCTTCAGCTCGAGGGCATTCCACTGCACGTGATTGATACCGCCGGCCTGCGCGAAACTGCCGATCCGATCGAGCAGATCGGCATCGAACGCAGCTGGCGCGAGATCGAGCGGGCAGACGTGGTCGTTCTGCTGGTCGATGCGTGCACCGGCGTTGGCGAAGCAGACCGTGCCATTGTCGCGCAGTTGCCCCGTCATCTTGCCCGCGTGACGGTGCATAACAAGATCGATCTTGCCGGCCGCACCGCGACCAGCACCGATGACGCCGACGGCGTGACCATCGCCCTCTCGGCCAGATCGGGCGACGGCGTAGACCTCCTGCGCCAGGCCCTGTTGCGCATTGCTGGCTGGCATCCGGCCGAAGACGTGTTCATCGCCCGCGAACGCCATTTGCGTGCCCTGCAGCAGACCCGAGAGCGCATCGAGCAGGCGCAGGCACAACTGCCACGGCTGGAGCTGTTCGCGGAAGAGCTGCGTCTGGCGCAACTGGCGCTGGCGACGATCACCGGCGAGTTCACTGCTGACGACCTTCTCGGCGAGATTTTCGGACGCTTCTGCATCGGCAAGTAAGGCCGCTGCTGACTTTCTGCCCGCTGTCCAGGGCGCGTCAAAACAAAGGATTATAGGGAATGAGCTGGGACCCCGAGCAATACCTCAAGTTCGTCGAAGCCCGGCGGCGACCGGCGCTCGATCTGATCGCCCGTCTTGGCGGCAGCTGCCCCAGGAACGTGGTTGACCTTGGCTGTGGCGCCGGCAACATCACTCGACTGCTCGCCGAACATTGGCCGCAGGCCAGGATCATCGGCATTGACAGTGATGCGGCAATGCTCAGGAAAGCCTCATCGACGGCTTCACCGATCGATTGGCAGAAGGCCGACATCGCCGCCTGGCGGCCATCGGTGGCTCCTGATCTGATCTTTTCGAACGCCGCACTGCACTGGCTCGACGATCACCCGCAGCTGTTGCCCGCGCTGATCGCGCAACTCGCCGACGGTGGCGTGCTGGCCGTGCAGATGCCGTCGAACTTCACTTCTCCGTCGCATCAGATTCTGCGCAAGCTGACCGATGACTATCGCTGGCAACAGACGCTCGGCGGCATCGAGATGGGCAAGGTTCTCACGCCGGCCGAGTACCACCGTCTGCTGTCGCCACACTGTCGCCATCTGGACATATGGGAGACCACCTACTGGCAGGCACTCGGCGGTGACGACGCGATCATCGAATGGATGAAGGGAACGACGCTGGTGCCCTATCTGTCCCGTCTTGACGAGGTCGCCAGAGAGCAGTTTCTGGCCGCTTATCGCGCACCGCTGGCAATCGTCTATCCGCGCACCAGTGCCGGCCATACCTTGTTCCCGTTCAAGCGAGTCTTCTTCGTGGCACAGCGCTGAATGGAGTTTACGCCCGCCGAAGTGTCCGTTTTCTTCGCCCTGGGGATGGCCGCCTTGTTCGCCGGTTTCATCGACGCGGTCGTCGGCGGCGGCGGTCTGATTCAGATCCCGGCGCTGTTTACGACGCTGCCGAACGAAGTGCCAGCGACCCTCTTCGGCACCAACAAGTTCTCCAGNNTTTTCGGAACCAGCAACGCCGCCTGGCGCTATTCGCGTCGGGTNAACATGCCTTGGCGAACGACNTTGCCGGCGGCAATCGCGGCATTCGTCTTCTCCTATTTCGGAGCGGCGGCAGTTGCCTGGATGCCGCCAGAGCTGTTGCGCCCGCTGATCCTCCTGCTGCTTATCGGCGCGGCCATCTACACCTTCGCGCGCNGTGAATTCGGTGCCGTTCATCGGCCNCAGCACACGGGTCGCCGCGAGTTCGTCTATGCGCTGATCGTTGGCGGTGCAATCGGCTTCTACGACGGCTTCTTCGGGCCCGGTACCGGCAGTTTCCTGATCTTTCTCTTCATCCGTTTCTTCGGCTTCGATTTCCTGCACGCCTCGGCAGCGTCGAAAGTCGTGAACGTGGCCACCAACCTGGCGGCGATGGGTTACTTCCTGCCCAACGGTCACATCCTGCTCGGCGTTGCCGTGCTCATGGCCAGCTGCAATGTTCTTGGATCCCTGATCGGTACCCATCTTGCACTGCGGCACGGCAGNGGCTTNGTCAGGAAGGTGTTCTTGTGCGTCGTCAGCGNTTTCATCATCAAGTTTGCGTACGATACCTTCGCTTGAGTCTGTCTGCTNGGCGGCTCAGGCGTGCGGTTTGTCGCCCTGCTTGCGCGTCGCCGACAAGGGGATGACAGCAATCCCGTACTTGCGCGAGACGCGTTGGTACATCTCGCGTGCGGCAATCACCTTGGGGTTGCGCAGGTCCCTTTCCTGAGCCATCTGCAGGTAGCCGAGACCGCGCTTGGCCAGCGCGGGATTCCATCCCTTGAGTTCGAGAAGGGTGAAAATGGCTTTGCTGGCGTTGACCAGGAACTGCAGGTTGGGTACCCGTTCGGCGGCTTCGATGAGCAGCTTCACCGAGCCATCGAGATCGCCACTGCGCGCGGCAAGCACGCCGCGGTTGTTGAGGTCGACGATTTCCTTGCCGACCTGCGCGAGTAGCGCCTGACCCGTTACTTCGTTTCCGGTCTTGGCGTAAATGCTTTCGATCTGGGCGATCATCGCGCGGTCCTGGTGGTTCTCGGCGGCGACCTTGCGGACCACTTCCTGGGCGCTGGCCTCGTTGCCCGTGGCCAGGCACGCGTGTGCCAGATCGAGCGCCTGCTTGCTCGAAACCAGGCCATCCTTGCCGTCAGCCTTCAAGCCATCGTGCAGGACGAGAGCTTTCTCGACGGCCAGCCTGGCTTTGGTCGGATCGCCCTCCTTGTTCGCGCATAAGCCATCGACGACCAGGGCTGCCAGTTCGCCCTGTTTGCTGCCGCGCCAGTCGCGGCGGAGTTCGCCGGCAATCCGCTTGGCACCTTCGACGTGTCCCAGATCGAGCATTGCGCGCGCGAGATTGGAATAGTCGTCGATGTTGTTCAGCGAAGATCCACGCCTGCGCTCGAGCACTTTTCCGTAGGCGCGTTCGGCGGTCTTGAAGTCCTGGTTTCGCGCCGCGACGTCGCCGACCATCCGTTGCCGGGCCGAGTTGTTGGGCGAGATCAGCGCTGCCGATTGCAGGGCTTCCTGGGCCTCGCGCAGCTTGCCCATCTCTTCACGTACTTCGGCGAGAAAATCGTAGGCGGCCATGAACTCCGGGAAATCGTCGATCAGCGCCTGGGCGACGATTTCGCCTTCGGCCAGACGCTGCTGGCTGCGCAGCGCGGTCGCCAGACCCATGCGTGCCCAGGGCACCACGCGCTGCTGCAGCACCTGTTCGAATACCGCCTGCGCTTCGGCTGGACGTCCGAGCACGTTGAGAATCTCGCCCTTGAAGCGCAGCAGGTCGAAAAGGAAGCCGCTCTCCTGCGCGAGCAGGCGTTGGCAGGCCTTCAGCGCCTCGCTGAAGGCGCCGTTGTCGAGATGCTCGTAGAGCGGCGCGAAGAACTGCTTGCGGTACAGCGCACGTACCAGCCTGCCGTGCAGCTCGTCGGCAGTGAAGGGTTTGATCAGGTAGTCATCCGGGGCCAGTTCGGCGATCGAGACGACATTGTGATAGGCGCGCTCGCTGGTAATCAGCATGAACACCGTCGATAAGGCTACCAGGCGTTGCTGGCGCAGTTCTTCGAGCAGCTGCTGGCCATCGCGTCCGTCCTCGAGCTGGTAGTCGGAGAGGATGATGTCGAAATGATGTATGCGCACTTGCCGGAGAACTTCGGCCGAGGTGCCGGCGTTATGCACCGATGTGACACCCAGTGCCGAAAGCATGATGCGCAGCGAGCTGCGTGCGTTGGGATAGCGATCGATGAGCAAGGCCCGCTTGAGCGCCAGCTCCTTGCTCATCTTGTGGAGCAGATCGGCGGTCGTCTCGGGTGTCCTCATGACTGGCACATTACCTGACCGTGCCCTGGCGGGCAAGCCAGGGAGTCAGCTCGCCGCGCGGGGTCAGCGCCCAGCAGCGTCGCTGACCGCTGGCGGTGCGAGCCGGGCGCCGACTTCGCTGCCCGTGCTGTTCAGCAGGGCTCGCTGCGGATGAGGTGATCGAAGGCGGTAAGCGCAGCTTTGGTGCCCTCGCCCATGGCGACGACGATCTGTTTGTAGGGGACGGTGGTCACGTCGCCGGCGGCGAAAACGCCCGGCAGTGAAGTGGCGCAGCGGGCGTCGATCTCGATCTCGCCGCGTGGCGACAACTCAAGCGTCCCCTTGAGCCACTCGCTGTTCGGCAACAGACCGATCTGCACGAAGATACCGGCGAGGTCGATGCGCCGCTTTTCGCCGCTGGCGCGGTCGGTGTACAACAGGCCGTCGACCTTCTGGCCGTCGCCGCTCACTTGCGTGCTCAGCGCCTCGGTGATCACCTCGACGTTGCCCAGACTGAACAGCTTCTTCTGGAGCACCGCGTCGGCACGCAGGGTCGCCTCGAACTCGAGCAGCGTGACGTGGCCGACAATGCCGGCAAGGTCGATTGCCGCTTCCACGCCCGAGTTGCCGCCACCGATCACCGCCACCCGCTTGCCTTTGAACAATGGTCCGTCGCAGTGCGGGCAGTAGGCGACGCCATGACCCCGGTACTCCTTTTCGCCGGGAACGTTCATTTCCCGCCAGCGCGCACCGGTGGCCAGGATCACCGTCTTGCTGCGCAGCGTTGCGCCGCTGGCCAGGCGAATCTCGGTCAGGCCGCCGGCGGCCTGTGGCAGCAGCGCCTCGGCGCGCTGCAGATCCATGATGTCGACGTCGTACTCCCTGACGTGCTCCTCGAGTCCGGCAGCGAGCTTCGGACCGTCGGTGGCCTTGACCGAGATGAAGTTCTCGATCGCCAGGGTGTCGAGTACCTGCCCGCCAAAACGCTCGCTGACCACGCCGGTGCGTATTCCCTTGCGCGCCGCGTAGATGGCGGCGGCTGCGCCCGCCGGGCCGCCGCCGACGATGAGGACGTCGAAAGGCTGGCGAGCGCTGATCTTCTCGGCTTCCCGCTGGGTGGCGCCGGAATCGATCCTGGCGACGATCTCCTCCAGGGCCAGGCGGCCCTGGCCGAAGGGCTCACCGTTGAGAAACACCGTCGGCACGCCCATGATCTGGCGCGCACTCACTTCGTCCTGGAACAACGCCCCGTCGATCATCTGGTGGCTGATGCCGGGGTTGGTGACGGCCATCAGGTTCAGCGCCTGCACGACGTCCGGGCAATTGTGGCAGGAAAGCGAAATGAAGGTCTCGAAATGGAACTCGCCGGGAATGGCGCGAATTCCTTCGATCACGCTGGCGTCGACCTTCGCCGGGTGACCGCCGACCTGTAGAAGGGCGAGAATCAACGAGGTAAATTCGTGCCCCATGGGGATGCCGGCAAAACTGATGCGCGCCGTTTCACCCGGCAGACCGANCGAAAACGACGGCTTGCGCGCAGCGNTGCCGTCTTCCCTGAGGGTTACTTTGTCGCTGAGCGCGGCAATCTCCTGCAGNAGGGCGAGCATCTCGCGGGCGGCTTCGCTGCTATCCGGCGAAGCAACTATCTCGATCGTTCGCTGCAGTTTCTGCAGGTAGGCGACGAGTTGAGTCTTGATGTTGGCGTCGAGCATGTCCTTGCGTCCTTGTCGAGTGGCATGGAAAGGGTCCCAACGCAAAGGGGCCGCCAAGCATCGCTTCGCGGCCCCTTTGCGTTGGGACCCGGTCTCACGCTGCGCGGAGCATCCGCCAGCGTGAGTGAGCGTTTGCTCCTAGATCTTGCCGACCAGGTCGAGTGACGGAGCGAGCGTCGCGTCGCCCGGAGTCCATTTGGCCGGGCAGACTTCACCCGGATGACTGGCGACGTATTGGGCAGCCTGCACCTTGCGCAGCAGCTCCTTGGCGTCACGACCAATGCCCAGGTCGTGAATCTCGCACACCTTGATGACCCCTTCGGGGTTGATGACGAAGGTGCCGCGTAGTGCCAGACCTTCCTCTTCGATCATCACCTCGAAGTTGCGGGTGATCGCGCCGGTCGGGTCGCCGAGCATCGGGTAGGTGATCTTCTTGATCGTCTCGGAAGTGTCGTGCCACGCCTTGTGGGTAAAGTGCGTATCGGTGGACACCGCGTAGATTTCGACGCCGAGCTTCTGGAACGAAGGGTATTCGTCGGCCAGGTCACCGAGTTCGGTCGGGCAGACGAAAGTGAAGTCGGCCGGGTAGAAGAAGACAATCGACCACTTGCCTTTCAGATCGGCGTCGGAGACGGGGCCAAACTTGCCGTTGTGAAAAGCGGTTGCTTTGAACGGTTTGATTTCGGTATTGATCAAGGACATCTTGAGCTCTCCTTCAGGTTGAGTGAATGAACTGAATCGACGAGTCGATGGTAGTGGATTCGACAGCATTGTTCCAATTGATTCTCGCAATTCGAGTCATAGCCAAGCGCTATATGCACCAAGTTGAGAGGATCGGCGCCGCGCTCTCGCGCTCGCTGAAACCTGTTATTTTTCAGCGAACTGCCGTAGAATTCCGCTCTTTTGCGCAGCTCAGTGCGCGAGGAAGGCCGGACTGCCCATGCTCTTTCCTGACCGTTTCGAGGTGATTGTCGTCGGTGGCGGCCATGCCGGCACCGAGGCGGCCCTGGCCGCGGCGCGCACGGGAATGAAGACCCTGCTGCTGACGCACAACCTCGACACCCTCGGTGCGATGAGCTGCAATCCGTCGATCGGCGGCATTGGCAAGGGGCACCTGGTCAGAGAGGTCGATGCGCTCGGTGGAGCGATGGCCGAGGCGACCGACGAGGCGGGCATCCAGTTCCGCACCCTCAACTCCAGTAAGGGTCCGGCGGTGCGTGCGACGCGGGCGCAGGCCGACCGTGTCCTCTACCGGCAGGCGATTCGCCGTCGCCTGGAAAACGAGCCGAATCTGACCATTTTCGCGCAAGCCTGCGACGATCTGATCGTCGAAGCTGACCGGGTTGCCGGGGTGGTGACCCAGCTCGGCGTGCGTTTTTCGGCGCGAGCGGTGGTCTTGACCACCGGTACTTTTCTCAACGGACTGATCCACGTCGGCATGTCGAACATGGTTGGCGGACGCATGGGTGACCCGCCAGCGGTTTCGCTGGCGGCACGGCTGCGCGAGCTGCAATTGCCGGTCGGGAGGCTGAAGACCGGCACGCCGCCGCGGCTCGACGGGCGGAGCATCGATTTTTCGCGGCTGGTCGAGCAACATTCGGATCAGCCGCGTCCCGTCTTCTCGTTTCTTGGCGACGCGGCGCGGCACCCGCAGCAGCTGCCGTGCTGGATTACCAGTACCAATGCCGGCACGCACGACATCATCCGTGCCAACCTCGACCGCTCGCCGATGTACACCGGGGTCATCGAGGGCGTCGGCCCACGCTACTGTCCTTCCATCGAAGACAAGATTCACCGCTTCGCCGGCAAGGACAGCCACAACATCTTCCTCGAACCGGAAGGTCTGAACACGCACGAGATTTACCCCAACGGGATCTCGACCAGCCTGCCGTTCGACGTCCAGCTGGCGATCGTGCGCTCGATCCGCGGCCTGGAGAACGCGCACATCCTGCGTCCGGGTTATGCCATCGAATACGATTACTTCGACCCGCGCGCGCTCAATGCGTCGCTGGAGACGAAGGCCATCGGCGGACTGTTCTTCGCCGGTCAGATCAACGGCACGACGGGTTACGAAGAAGCTGCCGCGCAAGGCTTGTTGGCCGGGGTCAACGCCGCCCTGCGGGCGCAGCAGAAAGAATCCTGGACACCGCGTCGTGACGAAGCCTACCTCGGCGTGCTGGTCGACGATCTGATTACCCGCGGCGTCGCGGAACCCTACCGCATGTTCACCAGCCGCGCCGAGTATCGCCTTTCGCTGCGCGAGGACAACGCCGATATGCGCCTGACCGAGCATGGTCGCCGCCTCGGTCTGGTTGACGATCGACGCTGGGCGGCTTTCTGCACCAAGCGCGCAGCGATTGGCGCTGAGCAGGAGCGCCTGAAATCGACCTGGGTACAGCCGGGAAAGCTTGCCGACGGCGAGGCGCTACGCGTCTTCGGCAGGGAACTGGAGCACGAGTACAGCCTGCACGATCTTCTCCGCCGTCCGGATGTGAGTTACCCGGCATTGATGAGCCTGCGCTTTGGCGACGCGTCGGCTGGCGCTGGCTTGACGGATGCGCAGGTCATCGAGCAGGTTGAAATCCAGGCCAAGTATCAGGGTTACATCGAACGTCAGCAGGAAGAGGTGGCCAGGAGCCTGGCCAACGAGGAACGCTGTTTTCCGCCCGACTTCGATTTCGCTACTGTCGGCGGCCTGTCACGAGAGGTGCAGCAGAAGCTGTCGCGGCAGCGCCCGCAGACGCTCGGCCAGGCGTCGCGAATCCAGGGCATGACGCCGGCGGCGATCTCGATCCTGACGGTCTGCCTGAAGCGTGGCGAGTCGGACGCTCAGCGCCTGCGCGCCGCTGGCAGCGCTTGATGGCTGCGGCCGAGCAACTCGAACGGGGCTTGCAGGATCTGGGCATCGAGCTCACCGCGCGCGCGCAGAAAAAGTTGCTCGCCTACGCAACCCTGCTCGAGAAATGGAACCGGACCTACCGCCTGACCGCGGTGCCGAATGCGGCCCAGACGGTCAGCCATCACCTGCTCGATTCACTGGCGGTGCTGCCCTTTCTGAGCGCCGAGAGCCTGCTCGATGTCGGTAGCGGCGGCGGCATGCCCGGGATCCCCCTGGCCATCGCCCGCCCCGAGCTGCGCGTCGTCCTGCTCGACAGCAATTCGAAGAAGAGCGCCTTCCTGCGGCAGGCGGCAATTGAGCTGGAACTGGCGAATATTGCCGTACACTGCGGGCGGGTCGAGGAGTATCGGCCAGCGTTTTCTTTCGCGGCGATCACCGCGCGCGCTTTCGCCGATCTGGCCGAGCTGGTCAGGCTCTCGCGTCACCTGTTGCAAGTGGACGGCCACTGGCTGGCGATGAAGGGCATCTGCCCGCAGGCCGAGATTGCACGTTTGCCAGCAGACGTCGCGGTCGAGGCTCTACATCGTCTGGCAGTGCCGGGGGTTACCGGCGAGCGGCATCTGGTGTTGATCAGCAGCCGTGCCGTCGGGCATTGAGGGGGAGTTGATTTGGCAAGAATACTCGCGGTAACCAACCAGAAGGGCGGCGTCGGAAAGACGACGACCGCCGTCAACCTCTCTGCCTGCCTGGCAGAATGCGGCCAGCGCGTATTGCTCATCGACCTTGACCCGCAGGGCAACGCGACCACCGGTTGCGGTGTTGTCAAGCGTGGCGCCATGCCGACCGTCTATCAGGTGCTGATCGGTCGGTCGACGGCCGCGCAGACTCGCCTGAGCAGTGACTTCGGCTTCGACGTGCTGCCGGCGAACCGCGAACTGGCGGGAGCCGAGATCGACCTGATCGACCTCGGGCAGCGCGAATATCGTCTGCGTGACGCTCTTGGCAGCGTCCGCGAGGACTACGACTTCATCCTCATGGATTGCCCACCGGCATTGAACATGCTGACCGTCAACGGTCTGGTGGCCGCGGATACGGTGATGATTCCGATGCAGTGCGAATACTATGCCCTGGAAGGCCTGACCGACCTCGTTGCGACGCTGAAGAAGATCCGCGCCAACCTCAACCCGAGGCTCGAGATCGAGGGGCTGCTGCGCACCATGTTCGACCCGCGATCGACCTTGACGCAACAGGTTTCGTGCGAACTCGAAGGACACTTCGGCGAGAAAGTCTATCGCACGATCATCCCGCGCAATGTTCGTCTCGCCGAAGCGCCGTCCTACGGCAAGCCGGTGATTGCCTTCGACCGTAGCTCCAAGGGGGCGCAAGCCTATCTTCTCCTGGCGCAGGAGATTCTCGACCGCCGCGCCGACAGGAAGCGCGCGGGCGCAACGACCGCCGGACTGGGAGTCGAGTCATGAAACTCAAGGGCTTGGGCCGCGGTCTCGACGCCTTGCTGGCCGGCAACGATGCGCAGAACAAGGAGCAGCTGCGCAGCGTGCCGCTGGCCGACATCCAGCCCGGCAAGTACCAGCCGCGCACGCACATGGACAGCGCGTCGCTCGAAGAACTGGCCGCGTCGATCAGGATGCAGGGCCTGATGCAACCGATTCTGGTTCGCCCGATCAGCGACGAGCGCTACGAGATCATCGCTGGCGAGCGACGCTGGCGGGCGGCCAAGATGGCCGGCTTGAGCGAGGTTTCGACCTTGATCCGGGAGATTCCCGACGAGGCGGCGTTGGCCATGGCGCTGATCGAGAACATCCAGCGCGAGAACCTCAACCCGCTCGAGGAAGCGCTGGGNCTGCAGCGCCTGATCGACGAGTTCGCCATGACNCACCAGCAGGCNGCCGACGCCGTCGGTCGTTCGCGGCCGGCGGCGTCGAACCTGCTGCGCCTGCTGCAGCTGGCGCCAGCGGTCCAGGAGCTCCTGATGCGCGGCGACGTGGATATGGGCCATGCACGCGCACTCCTCCCTCTCGCCGGTGACCTGCAGGTTCAACTGGCGCAGCGCGTGGTGCAGAAGGGCTTGTCGGTGCGCGAAACCGAGCGCCTGGTCCAGTACGCGCTGCGCCCTCCGAAGGAGCTGCCGTCGCGAAAGCCGGATCGCGATGTCCTGCGTTTGCAGGAAGAATTGGCCGATCTGCTTGGGGCGCAAGTGGCCATCCGCGCCAACCAGCGCGGCGCCGGCAAGGTGCTGATCGAGTTTGGCGACCTTGATCAGCTCGAAGGAATCCTGCAGCGCCTGCGTCATTGATGCGGCGCAGCATTCAAGCGTTTTTGCAGCGCGCGGATACCGCCTGCAAGGCAGATTTTGCAAAGGAAAGGGAACTTTCTTGCACATGCGGTTTGATTCCTCTATAGGAGTCTGGTATCCTGCCCGTGTTTTGGAGGGGCTGGTCGTGCATTNGCAGGTTCGCTGGTTTTTCCGCTGCCAGGCGGTCGTCACCCTGGTGGCTGCGTTGATAGCGGGCCTTGCACTGGGGGTCGATGCGGCTGTTTCTGCTGCGCTCGGCGGGGGCATCGCCATCGCTAGCGCTCTGGCCTATGTGTGGCGGGGCCTGCGGCCAACGGGAACGGCAGTTGNCGATGCGAAAAAGGCGTTCAGTTCTCAGCTTGCCGCCGAAGGGTACAAGTTTGCTGTCACGCTCTTGCTGTTTGCCCTGGTGTTCAAGGGCTACGCACAGCTCGCCGCCTTGCCGCTCTTCCTTGCGTATGCTGCAACAATTGTCGTTTATTGGATGGCGCTGCTCAGACAGCACTAGTCAAACAGGGGAAAAACATGGCTTCAGGCGAAGCGTTAACGACCAGTGGATACATCGTCCATCACCTGACCAACAACACGGTTGGTGAAGGGTTCTGGACCCTGCACCTGGACACCTTGTTCGTCTCGGGAATTATCGGGCTGGTCGCCTTTCTCGGCATGGCCAAGGTCGCCAGGATGGCGACCTCCGGTGTTCCTGGCCCGTTGCAGAGTTTCATCGAGCTTCTGCTGTCCTTTGTCGATCAGCAGGTCAAGGATACCTACCATGGCAGAAGCCCGCTGGTGACCCCGCTGGCGGTCACCATCTTCGTCTGGGTATTCCTGATGAATGCCATGGACCTGATCCCGGTCGATTTCCTGCCGCTGATTCTCGGCGTGTTCGGCATCCATTATTTCAAGGCGGTGCCGACCACCGATCCCAACCTGACCTTCGCCATGTCCCTGACGGTATTCACGATCATGATCGTCATGGGGATCAAGGTAAAAGGTGCGTCGGGCTTTCTGCACGAAGTGTTTTGCGTTCCGTTCGGNGCCAANCTGGCCCCGATCAACCTGCTCTTCCGGATTATTGAAGACNTCGCCAAGCCGATCTCTCTCTCGCTGCGTCTTTTCGGCAACATGTACGCCGGCGAGATGGTGTTCATCCTGATCGCCCTTCTGGGTGTCTGGCAGCTGCCGCTGGCTNTGCCCTGGGCCCTGTTCCACATCCTGATCATCACCNTGCAGGCTTTCGTGTTCATGATGTTGACCATCGTCTANCTNTCGATGGCCAGCGAGTCGCACGGTTAGTCNGGATTGCCGGGTCCCCTGTTCATCCGCTTAATTCACGTCGTTCCTGTTTAACCCATTTAGCATTTTTTGTTAGGAGAACCACCAATGGAAGCCGCTCTGTCAATGTTGCTTGGTAACACCGCCATCGCCGTCGCCATCCTGATCGGGGCGGGCGCCCTTGGTACCGCTATCGGGTTTGGTATTCTTGGTGGTCGCTTCCTCGAAGGCGCTGCTCGTCAGCCGGAAATGATTCCTACCCTCCAGGTCAAGATGTTCATCGTTGCCGGCCTCCTCGACGCGGTGACCATGATCGGTGTNGGTATCGCCCTGTTCATGCTCTTTGCGAACCCCTTCATCGCCGTCGTCAAGGGCTGATCGCTTCTCCTTTCTGACTCACCCTTAAAAGGAGGTTAGCGTGAATATCAACGCAACTTTGTTTGGCCAAGCGGTCTGGTTCGGGGTCTTCATCTGGATCACCATGAAGTACGTCTGGCCACCCATACAGAAGGCCATTGCCGATCGCCAGGCGCTGATCGCCGATGGACTTGCCGCCGGCGAGCGCGGGAAGCATGAGCTTGAACTCGCCGGGAAGCGTTCCGCCGATTCTCTGCGCGAAGCCAAGGTGAAGTCGGCCGAGATTATCGTCGCCGCCGAAAAGCGCGCCCTGCAGGTGATCGAAGAGGCCAAGCTGGCGGCGAAAGTCGAAGCCGACAAGGTCGTCGTCGCAGCGCAGGCCGAGATTGCCCAGGCAACCGAACACGCCAGAGCGGAGTTGCGCAGTCGCGTCGCCGAACTCGCGGTAGCCGGTGCCGAGCGCATCCTGAAGCGCGAGGTCGATGCCAAGGGGCATGCAGAAATCCTGGCCGCCCTCAAGCAGGAACTCTGAGACCATGGCCGAACTCGTAACCATCGCGCGTCCCTACGCTGAAGCGGTTTTCCGCATCGCGCTGGAAAACAAGGCGCTGACGAGCTGGTCCGAGCGGCTGACGCTGCTTTCCGCAATTGCCGGGGATGGCCAGATGCGTTCATGCATTGGCAACCCCGAACTCTCTGCGGCCCAGAAGAGCGAGCTTTTCAAGTCGCTCGCCGGAGACGCGCTTGTGGGCAGCGAAGCCAATCTGATCGACGTTCTCGCCGCCAACGAGCGGCTTTCCGCCCTGCCGGAAATTGCCGACCTCTTCGAAAAGCTCAAAGCCGGCCAGGAAGGCGTCAGGGAGGCAACCATCTACAGCGCCTTTCCGGTCGATGAAAAGCAGCTCAAAGCGCTGATCGCGGACCTCGAAACCCGCTTCAATACCCGGCTGACTGCCGAAGTGGTCGTCGATCAATCGTTGATCGGCGGCGTCAAGATTGTGGTTGGCGACCAGGTCCTCGACACTTCCGTACGCGGAAAATTGGAGAGCCTGCGGTTGGCGCTCAAGAACTAGGAGAATTTTCATGCAGTTGAATCCTTCAGAAATCAGCGAACTGATCAAAAGCAAGATCGAGAATCTTGCGATCAGCGCCGATCTGCGCACCCAGGGCACCGTCGTTTCGGTGACCGACGGTATCTGCCGCGTTTATGGGCTGACCGACGTCATGCAGGGCGAAATGCTCGAGTTTCCGGGCAACATCTTCGGCATGGCGCTGAACCTCGATCGCGACTCGGTTGGCGCGGTGGTTCTCGGCGAGTACGATCAGATCAGCGAAGGCGACACGGTCAAGACGACCGGTCGCATCCTTGAAGTTCCGGTCGGTCCCGAGCTTCTCGGCCGCGTGGTCAACTCGCTTGGCCAACCGATCGACGGTAAAGGCCCGATCAACAACAAGCTGACCGACAAGATCGAGAAGGTGGCGCCGGGCGTGATCTGGCGCAAGTCGGTTTCGCAGCCGGTGCAGACCGGTCTGAAGTCGATCGACGCGATGGTGCCGATCGGGCGCGGCCAGCGCGAACTGATCATTGGCGACCGGCAGACCGGAAAGACCGCGGTGGCCATCGACACGATCATCAACCAGAAGGGGCAGGACCTGCTCTGTATCTACGTTGCCGTCGGTCAGAAGGCGTCGACCGTCGCCAACGTCGTGCGCAAGCTCGAAGAGAATGGCGCGATGGAGTACACCATCGTCGTGGCCGCCACAGCATCCGAATCTGCTGCCCTGCAATACATCGCTCCCTACTCCGGGTGCACCATGGGCGAGTACTTCCGCGACCGTGGCCAGGATGCGCTGATCATCTATGACGACCTGACCAAGCAGGCCTGGGCGTATCGCCAGGTTTCGCTGCTTCTTCGCCGGCCTCCGGGGCGCGAAGCCTATCCAGGCGACGTCTTCTATCTGCACTCGCGTTTGCTCGAGCGTGCCGCGCGCGTCTCCGAAGAGTGGGTCGAGAAATTCACCAACGGTGAGGTCAAGGGCAAGACCGGATCGCTGACTGCCCTGCCGGTCATCGAAACCCAGGCGGGCGACGTCTCGGCCTTCGTTCCGACCAACGTGATCTCGATTACCGACGGCCAGATCTTCCTCGATACCGACTTGTTCAACGCCGGTGTGCGTCCCGCCATCGACGCCGGTATCTCGGTGTCGCGCGTCGGTGGTGCTGCCCAGACCAAGGTGATCAAGAAGCTTGGTGGCGGTGTCCGCCTGGCGCTTGCCCAGTTCCGTGAGCTGGCGGCTTTTGCGCAGTTCGCGTCCGATCTCGACGAGGCAACGCGCAAGCAGCTCGACCGTGGTCGCCTGGTTACCGAACTGATGAAGCAGCCGCAGTACTCGCCGCTGTCGATCTCCGAGATGGCCATCACCCTGCACGCGGTGAACAAGGGCTATTTCGACGATGTCGAGGTGAAGACGGCGCTGGCGGTCGAGAAGCAGATGCAAAGCTTCATCAAGCAGAAATATGCCGATCTGGTCAGCAAGATTGAAACCAACAAAGATCTTGACGCCGACGCCGAGCAGACGCTCGGCAAGGCGATCGAGGAGTTCAAGGCCACGCTGGCCTGATCGATCGAGGAGTTTGCGATGCCTAGCGGCAAGGAAATCCGCAACAAGATCAAGAGTGTAGAGAGTACGCGCAAGATCACAAAGGCCATGGAAATGGTGGCTGCGTCGAAAATGCGCAAGGCTCAGGAAAGGATGCGCGCGGCTCGTCCTTATGGCGAGAAGATCCGCCTTGTCGCCGGCAATCTTTCGCACGCCCTGACCGACTATCGCCATCCATTTCTCACCGTGCGCGAGCCGGCCAAGGCAGTGGGGCTGATCACCGTTACCTCCGACAAGGGGCTGTGCGGCGGCTTGAATACCAACGTCCTGCGCCTGTCGCTCGGCAAGATGAAGGAATGGCATGCCGAGGGCAAGAAGCTGCAGGTCACGGCGATTGGCAACAAGGGCCTGGGCTTCATGCAGCGCGCTGGAGCGAGTGTTGTCTCGCAGCTGACCGGACTCGGCGATACGCCGCACCTGGAAAGGTTGATTGGACCGATCAAGGTTCAGCTGGACGCGTACATCAACGGCGAGATCGATGTCCTTTACATAGCCTATACGCGCTTCGTCAACACCATGAAGCAGGAGCCGACTCTTGATCAGCTCCTGCCCCTGTCGGGGGACCTTGTTGGTGGCGAAAGCAACCGCTGGGACTACATCTATGAGCCTGACGCCAAGACGGTCATCGATGACCTGCTGGTGCGCTATGTCGAGGCGATGATCTATCAGGCAGTCGCCGAGAATATGGCCTCCGAGCAGAGCGCGCGCATGGTGGCCATGAAGTCTGCCTCGGACAACGCCAAGAACGTGATCGGTGAACTCAAGCTGGTGTACAACAAGGCTCGCCAGGCATCGATCACCAAGGAGCTTTCGGAAATCGTCGGCGGCGCAGCGGCTGTCTGAGCACGCGATAGTTAGTTTATTGATTAGGGATACAACCATGAATCAAGGAAACATAGTTCAGTGTATCGGCGCCGTCGTGGACATCCAGTTCCCGCGTGACGCCATGCCTCATATCTACGACGCGCTTCAGCTCGACAAGGCTGAAGAGTCGGACATGTGCGAAGCCGATCTGATGTTCGAAGTCCAGCAGCAGCTGGGCGACGGCATCGTGCGCACGATTGCCATGGGCTCCTCCGACGGCCTGCGCCGCGGCATGAAAATCAACAATACCGGTGCCGGGATTTCCGTTCCGGTAGGTGACGCGACCATCGGTCGGATCATGAACGTCCTCGGGCGGCCGATCGACGAAGCCGGTCCAATCGGCACCGATGAGCGGCGCGAGATTCACCAGTTGGCGCCGAAATTTGACGAGCTCTCGCCGTCGGTCGACCTTCTGGAAACAGGCATCAAGGTTATCGACCTCGTCTGTCCGTTTGCCAAGGGCGGCAAAGTCGGTCTGTTCGGCGGTGCCGGTGTCGGCAAGACCGTGAACATGATGGAGCTGATCAACAACATCGCCAAGCAGCACTCGGGTCTCTCGGTTTTTGCCGGTGTTGGCGAGCGTACTCGCGAGGGTAACGACTTCTACCACGAAATGAAGGACTCCAACGTCCTCGACAAGGTGGCGATGGTCTTCGGCCAGATGAACGAGCCGCCAGGAAACCGCCTTCGCGTCGCCCTGACCGGCCTGACCATGGCCGAGCGCTTCCGCGACGACGGCCGCGACATCCTCTTCTTTGTCGACAACATCTATCGCTACACGCTCGCTGGTACGGAAGTGTCGGCACTGCTTGGCCGGATGCCTTCGGCGGTGGGCTATCAGCCGACCCTGGCCGAAGAAATGGGCCGCCTCCAGGAACGCATCACGTCGACCAAGGTCGGTTCGATTACCTCGATCCAGGCGGTGTATGTCCCGGCCGACGACCTNACCGATCCGTCTCCGGCGACGACCTTCCTGCACCTCGACTCGACCGTCGTTCTGTCGCGTGACATTGCTTCGCTGGGTATCTATCCGGCCGTCGACCCTCTCGACTCGACGTCTCGTCAGCTCGACCCGCAGGTCGTCGGTGAAGAACACTATGCGGTTGCCCGCGCGGTTCAGATGACCTTGCAGAAGTACAAGGAGTTGCGCGACATCATCGCCATCCTGGGGATGGACGAGTTGTCGCCGGAGGACAAGCTGGCCGTCTATCGCGCGCGCAAGATCCAGCGCTTCCTCTCGCAGCCCTTCCACGTGGCAGAAGTGTTCACGGGTTCACCGGGCAAGTACGTCACGCTCAAGGACACCATCAAGGGTTTCAAGATGATCGTCGAGGGCGAATGCGACAGCATCCCCGAGCAGGCGTTCTACATGGTTGGCGGTATCGAAGAAGTATTCGAGAAAGCCAAGACACTCTAAAGCGGGATCAGCGAACGTCGCTTTCGCCCCGCCTTCGGGCGCGAAAGCGACTTGCAAGGGAAGAAAACCATGTCACTCAGAGTACACGTCGACGTTGTCAGCGCCGAGGAGTTGATCTTCTCCGGGCAGACCGACTTCGCGGTTTTTCCAGGCGAGGCTGGCGAGCTCGGCATCTATCCGCGTCACACGCCGCTCCTGACCCGCATCAGGCCGGGTACCGTGCGCCTCAAAGTGCCCGACCGCGAGGAGTACGAGCTGGTCTATGTGTCCGGCGGTATGCTCGAGGTGCAGCCGGCGTTGATTACGGTACTGGCCGATACGGCGGTGCGTGCGTCCGATCTGGACGAGGCGAAGGCGATCGAGGCCAAGCGTCATGCAGAGGAGATGCTTCGCGACCATACCTCCGATGTTGGTCTGGCNTCGGCGGAAGCCGAGCTGGCCCAGGCCGTGGCTCAATTGGCGGCAATCAAGAAACTTCGCACGCGCTGAAGGAGCCGTCGAGGCCGGGGATGTAGACGCTCCCTCCGGCACAACGCGGCAGGAAAANGGGCAGCCCAGGCTGCCCTTTTCTTGTTCACCGTCGAGGAAGACGGGCTGGGTTTAGCGTCTAGCGAAGAAGCTCCATCCGCCCAAGCCNCTTTTCGACGCGNGCCAAGTCGTCGCGAAGCGCGTCNACCNCGGCGCAGAAAGCGTCGACATCGCGGCGCGGGGCAATGGCTTTCTCTTCTTCGGTCAGATATTCGGCGATGCCAAATGCCAGATTGCGGGCGCTCCGCCCGTGCCATCGCGCCAATCCGCTTGCCAGACGCAGGGCCCGGCGGGCGACGATGTCGCCCAGCACTTGTGAAAGATCGTGCTCGGCATCCCAGCGCAGGTTGCGGAAGACAAATGCGAGTGCCTCTGCGAGATCCACCGAGCCCGCGATGGTCGCCGCGGAAAACAGCGACGATCGGTTACTCAGCGCACGTACCGGCGCGTCGTCGGGCAGGCGGATACTGACCGCGACGGGCGAAGCTGCGTCCGCCGCGGCGAGCAGGCCGGACTCGAGTATGGTGAACCGCAACTGCCCGCTGGAAAACTGGACCCGCGCTGTCTGCCCGGAAAAGGCGGCCAATCGAGCACGGGCCCAGTCTTCACCCGTCAGTACGTGATTGATGACCGCCAGCGGCGGCCNGCTCCACATACCCTTCAGGAAGCTTGCTGGATACCGGCAACCACCCAGCCGCTCGAACCGTCGACCGGCTTGGTCAAATTCCACACCTCGTCGAAGGCTACTGCGGGCGCGTCGGCCTGCTCACGAATCATGCCGTTCATGCGCACGCTGGCGACATGGCGGCTACCCTCGGTGAGCACTTCGAGAAGCTCGGCGTCTAGCGTCACCACGTCCGTTTGCTGACTTGCTCCGCTGCGCTCGCCCATCTGCAGCTTGATCTCGGCAAAAACCTCGGGGGTGACGAAGGCACGGATGTCTTCCATGTTGCCGGCGTCATTTGCCGCCTGTAGGCGGACGAAGTTCAACTTCGCGACACGGAGAAAGCCATCCACGTCGAAGTCGGCGGGAATGCCTGCCGGCTCCGGAGTGGCCATGTTCGCCGCTCCGCCTGGACGATGCTCTGGCTGGCTTCGGCCAGGAAGCTCCTGGGCGGCGTCGAAACGCGGCGGCGGGGCGGCCACTCCGCCGCCCGCGCCGGCATAGCTCATAGGCTGGCCAGCCCCGGCCGTCGCCGCAGCCTTGCGCCGAAACAGCCACTTGAAGACGAACACCGCGGCCATCGCCAAGAGCGCGATCATCACCAGATTGGCCATTCCCTCACCGAGACCAAAATGCGACAACAGCGCCGCAATTCCGAGCCCGGCCGCGAGTCCGGCCAGGGGGCCCATCCAGCTGCTCTTGGGTGCCGCTGCCGTCGGCGATGCAGCATTGGCCGGCGCCGGCGCGGCTTTCTGGGGTGCTGGCGTGGCCTGCCGCTGCATGCCCATCGAGCGACCACCGCCGAAGCGCTTGGCTTCGGCATCTGCGACCATGAGACCAAAGCTAAACGCGCACACGGCCAACGCAACAAAGAATTTCTTCACGACTCTCTCCTCTTCAGAACTTGAAACCACGGTGCAGGGCAACGACGCCCAGCGCCAGATTGAAATATTCGACCCGCTCTAGCCCAGCCTGTTCCATCAAGCTCTTCAGGCCCTCCTGGTCCGGGTGTACACGAATCGATTCTGCGAGATAGCGATAACTTCCCTCGTCGCGAGTGATCAGCTGACCGAGGCGCGGAATCACCTTGAACGAGTAGAAGTCGTAAGCCGGTGCCAGAGGCTTCCACACCTGCGAAAACTCGAGGACCAGCAGGCGACCTCCCGGTCTAAGTACCCGGCGCATCTCGGCGAGTGCCGAGTTCTTGTGGGTCATGTTGCGCAGGCCGAAGGCGACCGTGACGCAGTCAAAGTAGTCGTCCGGAAACGGCAACTTCTCCGCGTCGCATTGCGCGACGCGGACCATCACGCCACGATCGCAGAGGCGGTCGCGGCCGCGCGTAAGCATGGCGTTGTTGATATCGGTCAGCCAGACCTGACCGCCGCGGCCCAGCTTTCTGGCGAAGGCCAGAGCAAGGTCGCCCGTGCCGCCAGCGACGTCGAGGATCCGTGAATCCTCACGGACACCACTCTTGGCGATGGTAAACGCCTTCCACAAGCGGTGCAGACCGCCCGACATGAGATCGTTCATCAGGTCGTAACGTTGTGCCACCGAATCAAAAACATCTGCGACGCGCTGCGCCTTGTCGCTTTCCGCTACTTCCTCAAAACCAAAATGGGTGGTCCCTCTATCACTCATTGATCCCGCTCGCGCTCCTGAAGTTGTGCTGCTCAATGCTTGCCGCAGCCACCGTGGGCCTTGCTGACCGGCGGCGTGGGAACTTTCCCCGGGTCACGACTGGCACCCGCTGCCGCCAGTTTGGCCAGATAATCCTTCCACAGCTGCTCTTGATGGCTACCCAGGTTGTAGAGAACATCCCAGGAATAGAGACCACTGTCATGGCCATCGGAAAAGACCGGGCGGATGGCGTAGTTGCCGACGGCTTCGACGCGGTCGATGCCCACCCCGCGCTTGCCGACTTGCAGCACCTCCTGACCCGGGCCGTGGCCGCGCGCCTCAGCGGACGGCGTAAAGACGCGCAGGAATTCGTAGCTNAGTTCGAAACGCTCGCCGTCCGCAAAAACCAGCTCCAGGACGTGAGACTTCTGGTGCAGNTTGATCTCGGTCGGGATTTTCGTGGTCTCGTCCAGGCCTGCCATGGATGCCTCTAAGCTCAATAGGGCCGACCATGATAGCGCAAAACGCATGCCGGCACGCCGCGACGATCCGCGGCGTNCCGGCGATCGCCCGCGGCTCGGACGGCGATCAGGTGACGGAAAAGCTCACCCGGTCGAAATCTGCCCCGGAGCCGATAACCCGGTCCAACTTCACCCGCCAGACGCCGTTGACGTAGATCTCCAGCAGCCGCCCGGAATAGAACCAACCCTGCGGGATGACCAGGCTCTGCTGGGCCCCGATCGCGGCAACTGCGGGCAGCATGAAGGCGCGGCTATAGGGCTCCGGTCGTCCCGCCTCGCGCGCCAGCGGCCGGGCGGCTACCGCCTGCGGCCTGCCCGGCAGGGCTGAGATGCCGGCGATCAGACCTCCGCCCTGTTCCTGCATCAACCAGACGACCTGGGCCAGAAGATGGGCGTTCCCGTCGTGTGGGCAGATGGACAGCAACTGCTCTGGAACCAAGCGCCGTCCGGCGGTCGAGCGCAGCAAACGGAAGCCGTTGGCACTCTCGTCGAGCACCTCCCAATCGTCGACTGCAAAGCCCAACTGAGTCTGGCGGACTTCAAGCTGCTGGGTTGGATCGAGCGTATAACGGAAGGTAAACAGGCTGTCGAATTCCTCACGCGAATAGATGCGTGCGCTCTCCGGCTGACTGANCTCCTTCCCCGAGATGATGTAGTGCACTCCGGTAAAGCCGGCGCACACTCTGGCCATTCCTGCACCCGGGTGACGGCGGAACTGGCGCGCCGCGCGCAGCAAGGACCACGGCCTGGCCAGCCGTTTGAGAAGCTGCTGGCACTGGCTGGCGGAGCAGTCCTCACCGAGACCGAGTTGTGACGGTGTGATCTTCTGCTGCAACTGCCTGCGCGTCTGGTTGATTTGCATTGCCAGACGGGCGCTGTCGATGCGACGAATGTTCTCCGTCTGCAGGCACGCGGCGGCGGGACGCAGGCCTGCATCTTCCATCAGGTCGACGACCGTTGGTGGCAGGCTTTCGCCCGGGGCCACCGGATGGACGGTCAGCAGCGGCGCCCAGTTGCTCGCCCAGCGTCGCACCACGCCGAGCTGCTGCACGCTGAGGCTGTACGGACCGGCCAGCTCGGTCAGCAGCTGACTGGCGAAAGCCGCCGTGCAGTGGGTGCTCCGCCCAAGCGGGTCGAGAGAGTCGGGCACCGCCAGCGTGGCCACCCCCCACTCCTCGGCGCTGGCGTAGAAGCCGTGCAGATTCAGCCACATGCCGCGCGGCAGTTGCCGGCGAGCGCGATGATACTCGCTGATTGCCATCCCGGTGTAGTAGATGCAGCGATGCAGGATGAGCGCCAGCCGGTCGGCGGCGTCGTCGTCTTCATCGTCAGTCCGTTGCAACCGCGCGCAATGGGCGTAGGCTCGCGAGGCCTTGAGCCAGGTGGCGACCACCTGCTGAAAAGCGGCTTCCTCGGCGTCGCCCAGCGGCAGCGCCTTACTGGTGTATTCGCGAGCCAGCTGTTCCTCGATGAAGCACAGCGAAATTCGCGTCTGCTCAAGGAGTTGCAGGTAGACGTCGCCCGGTGGCGGCGACTGCAGCAGGCTATCCAGGAAATTGTTGATCTCGAACTGAGCCTGACGCGAGTTGGCCAACGGCAGGCGTGAGAGAATTCTGAAACCCGTTTGCAGGTCCGAAATTTTCATGGTGGCTGNGGCTGTGCTAAGGACTGCGCTCATGATTTTGCCTCCTGGCTGACCGCTGCCCACGGTCTAGGTGGTACGCAGGGCGGCGATGATCTGGTCACCCAATTTCCGGCCATCAACCGGCTGGCGCCGTGTGGTACTGGCCCGTTTTGCGGCTGCCCAGACCGGCTGGGGGAAGTTTCTGTCGTCTCGCCAACGTGGAATCAGGTGCCAATGAACATGTGGCGTCAGGTTGCCCAGGCTCGCAAGATTGACCTTGTCCGGCTGGTAAAGGCTGCGTACGGCACTCTCGACAGCAAACACCACCGTCATCAGCTGCATTCTTTCCTTGTGCGGCAGGTCGGTCATTTCGCGGAGATGGCGGTGCAGGATCACGCGGCAGAAACCCGGATAATCCGGGTCCGCTACCATCACCACGCGGCAGATGCCGTTCTCCCAGATCACTTCTCCGCCTGGTGAGTCGCATAGCTCGCAATTCTCCAAACCGCCTTCACTCACTTCCTGACTCCTTGTCGACCGGCCGACGCCAATGCGCCGTGTTGACCGAGACGATAGGCCTGTGCGGCGAAACGCGAGAGGAAATAGGTCACGGAGCGAGAGACAAAAACCCGGGAAGGCCATCGCTTTCCAGGAGTCGCGCCGGCAGGCTCCGAACGGGGCGTTCGCGGCCGCCGCCGAGGCACTCCGCGCGGGCTTGTGGTGCGGTGCGCGATCGGCCATCCCGTGCGCGCTAGCTGACGAGCCCCTCACGACAGGGCGAAGGACGGGAAGCGGCGGCTGGCTGGACGACGTCGCAGGCCGCGCGGCAAGAGCCCGGAAAGCGAAGCGGCGCCACTCGAGCGGCGCCGCTTGCGCGGCTCAAAACCGGCCGCTGACGGCAGGCCTTACAAGCGTTCGACGCGCACCTTGGTGACGGAGCGCGCATCCGCTTCGATCACCGTGTAGCGAAAGCCGCGTTCTTCCACGCTATCGCCGACGACCGGAATGTGGCGCAGGCGGTTGATCAGGAAGCCGGCGAGCGTGTGCGCTTCGCCGACCGGCAAGTTCAGCCGCAGCGAATCGTTGAGTTCGGAGATCGGCGCCCGCCCGCCGACCAGATGGTGATCGTCGGTCTCCGACTCGATGACCACCCGGGGCGGCTTCATGTTGTCGAAATCGTAGCCCGAGTCCACCGTCCCGACGACCTCCTCGAAGATGTCTTCCATGGTCAGGATGCCGATCGCCGAGCCGAACTCGTCGACGACGATGGCCATGTGGTCGTTGCGCGCCCGCAGCATCGGCAGGACCTGATCGATGGTCTGCTTCGGAGAAAGATAGAGTGCCGGGCGAATGAAGTCGCTCACCGAGCGCTTGCCAATGTCCGGCAGCAACAGGTCCCAGGTGGTCAGCGTCATCACACCGGTGACGTTGGTGATGTTGCCGCGAAAGACGGGCAGGCGATTGAAACCGTGTTCCCAGACTCGCCGTACCGCCTCGTCCATGCCGCGACTCTCGCTGAAACCAATGACTTCGGCCAGCGGCGTCATTACTTCGCCGACCGTTGTGTCGGCGAAGCGAAAGATGCGCCGAATGCGTTGTTTATTGGTGGCGCCGCCGCCGTCAGCGGGCGTTTCCGAGAGATCGAGCAAAACGCGCAACTCATCCTTGGTGATAAAGCCGATCTGCCCCGACGACGCGCCGCCGAACAGGCGTGCGGCAAAGCGGGCAACGCGGCTGAAGACGAAAATCACCGGATAGAAAAGGTAGGAAAAGAAGCGTAGTCCGTAGATGATCTTGGTCACGATCCAGTCGGATTTCTGCTGGAAGATGCTCTTCGGAACGATCTCGCCGAAAATCAGCAGGAAGGGCGTGAACACCAGCACCGAAACCAGGTCACCCGACTCTCCGAGCAGGTCGATGAACATCAGCGTGCCAATGGTGGTGATCGTCACCGTCGCGATGTTGGTCCCGACCAGGGTCGTCCCGAGCATGACGTCGGGCGTTCGAAAGAGCTCCAGCACCAGTTTCGCACCCGGGTCACCCAGGCGTGCCTGATGGCGAAGGTGAATCTTGTCGGCGTTGACCATCGCCAGCTCCGATCCCGAGAAGAAGCCCTTGAGTATCAGGAAGATGAAAATCACCACCAGGTGAAAGCCCCAATCGAACGGGATCCAGTCCATCGTTATCTCCTCGCCTGGTTATCAGCGGCAGCGGTTTTATCTACGCTCTGGTCGCCGTCGGTCGCCTGCGCGCCGCTGGACTCCGCTTCCTCTTCCCTCGCCTCGCGCAACAGCTCGTCCTCGTATTCGTCGAGTGACTCCTGTTCCTGATCTGCCGGTGATTCGTCGGACGTTGACTCGGCAAGGCTCTCCATGTCCAGCGGTTCCGCCGGAGCAGAGCTGCCATCCTCCTCCTGCGTTCGCCCAAACGAGACGCGAACCTTGGTGATGCGCATGCCGCTCACTTCTTTCACCGTGAGCTCGTAGTCGGCGCTGAAGATCTTCTCGCCAACCCGCGGCAGCCGGCCAAAAAGTACCAGCGCGACGCCACCGATGGTGTTCATCAACGGGTCGTCGATGTCGAAATTGGTGAGCGTGCGGAAATCCGCGAGGCGCATATAACCGGGGACGGTGAAGCTGTTGTTGTGTTCCTGCTGATAGTGCTCCTGTCCTCTCATCTTTCCGGAAATTTCGCCGAAGATGAACGTCATCACGTCCTTGATGGTGACGATTCCGAGGACTTCGCCGTATTCGCCGATGACCACCGCGGCGCGGGTGTTGAAACGCTGGAAATACTCCAGCATCTCGTCGACTTTCTTGGTTGGCGGAACGAAATGCGCCGGTTTCAGGATTTCCGATAACTCGATTTTCGAGATATCGCCATCAACGCGCACCCGGCGCAGCAGATCCTCGGCCTGCAGGAAGCCGATCACGTTGTCCCAGTGGCCCCGGTAAACCGGAACACGCGGATGGCGATAGCCGCGAAAGCGCTCGATCAGTTCCTCGATCGGCAGATCGGCGTCGAGGAAGCGGATGCGCGGCCCCGGCGTCATGATTCGTGCTACTTCGGTTTCCGCCGCCTCGAGCACCTTGTCGATGAGCACCCGCTCCGACGCCTCGATGACCCCGGTCTCCTCGCTGTCGGCCATCAGCGTACGCAGCTCGTCCGGCTTGAGGATGTTCTCGCGGTCGACGTGTTCGCCAACGACGAAGGTCGTGACCCGGTCGGCAACCAGGCGCACGACGTCGCGCAGAGGGGTGACCAGGAAAATCCACTTCGGCAGAAAACGCGCTGACAGTTTTGTGGCGAACTTTACCGGCGCGTTGACGGCGATCGTTTTCGGAGTGACTTCGCCAAAGAGCAGCAGTAGCGGCACCATGACGACGATATTGATCCATCCGGCATCCTTTTCGCCAAACATGGTGACCAGAATCATGGTCATGTTGGCCGCCGCCGCGATGTTCACCAACTCGTTGCCGCAGAGCAACGAGACGATCAGCCGCCGTGGCTCGTCGAGCATCGCGTGAATGCTTTCGGAATGAGGGTTGCGCGAGTTGCGCAATTTCTGCAGATCGATGCGACTAAGCGAGAAAAGTGCGGTTTCGGAGCCGGAGAAAAACGCTGAAAACGAGAACAGAATGCACTGAATCAGAATTCGAATGGTCAGTTCCCAATCGATCTCCGACAGATTGATCAAGTCGACGGTTTCCCTCAACCAGTCCATGAAATGCCCCCGTCCCAGGAATTATTGGCCAGCACAGACCGCCATTTGGCGTGCCGGATCGCAGTGTGCACGGTCCTCTGATCAACCGGCCGGCAGCCGAACCGATGCGGGGACGCGCAAGCGGCAAGGATAGGCGCAATGTAGGCACGAAACAAGCCTTGGCGCGGGAAAACGCCGACTTTTCCGGCCCTTGGCGGCCGCGGAGGCGTCGTTGGCAACTCCGTCCCGCGCATTCGTTGCGCGTCTTTGCCGAAACACGGTGCAGCTTTCCCTGGTCGCTGCCAAGGCAAGAGCCCTGCGTTGTTGGCCGCTAGACATGCGCGTTGGGCGCGTAATCTACGCACGAAAAACACGGGATAGAGACGGAATCTATTGTATTCTTGCGTCTGCCCGTTTACAGGTTGCGATCGANGAACAGCCCACGGCGGGTTCCCAATGAATTGTCCTGCGGGTATTCGCCGGTGACCGGGTTGGCTTGAGAAGCGGCCTCCAGGTGGCGGCGAAAGCGCCCGNAAGGTCGTGACCCGCCGCGGTCGGCGGCCTGGATTCCCATCCGGCGACGGCACAAGCCAGTTGCCATCAGAAGAGAGGAGCATTTGCCCCATGGCTGACAAGAAACCAGATTCACCCTCGCACGAACCGCCCCGCGGCCCGATTCTCGTGCCGGTCGATTTCTCGGCGCACTCGGAGGCCGCGCTGCTGCTCGCNAGTGACTTTGCCGACGGCCTGGGATGCAAACTCGCGGTCCTGCACGTGGTGCACGACCCACAGAACATGCCTGGCTACTACGCGCGCATGGCCGGCAAGAAGACCCTGACGCGAATGGCGGATATTGCGGGCGAAATGCTCGACGAATTCATGGCCAAAGTTCAGAAGCGGCATCCCGAGCGGCACGCCTTGCACAAGGCCGAGGTGCTGCTGGTCAAGGGAATTCCGGTGACGCGAATTCTGCAGGTGGTCGAGAAAGAGAAGGCCAGCATGGTCGTCATGGGCAGCAAGGGTGCGACAGGACTGCGGCACCTGCTGCTCGGGTCCGTGGCCGAGCAGGTCCTTGGCCTCGCCAAGCTGCCGGTGACTATCGTCAAAGAACAACCAAAATACTGAGTCGAAACGACCGGAGGAGACCTTACCTATGCTCAACACCTATCTGAAACAATGCCAGACAACCAACGGTGCCCTGGTTGCCCTAGGCATCGTCGGCGCAGTTCTGGGCGTCATCGCCTGGCCCGCGCTGGCCGCCACCGGCAGCACCGCCCCCATGAACTGGGGTGGCATGACCATGGAGCTGCTCGGCGGCCTGGCCCTTTTCCTCTACGGCATGACGCAGATGGAAGTGGGGCTGAAGGCGGTCGCCGGCGAGCGCATGAAGAGCATCCTCGCCAAGCTGACCGTCAACCGCTTCGCGGGCGTCGGAACCGGCGCCGTGGTGACCGCGGTGATCCAGTCGTCATCGGTGACCACCGTCCTCCTGGTAGGCTTCATTTCGGCCGGGCTGATGTCGCTGCCGCAATCGGTCGGCGTCATCATCGGTGCCAAGATCGGCACCACGATTACCGGCCAGATCGTCGCCTTCAAGATCACCAAGGCGGCGCTGGCGATGGTCGCCGGCGGCTTTGGCATGCTCTTTCTTTCCAAGAACGAGAAGATAAAGGCCTATGGCGGCATGCTGATGGGTCTGGGCCTGGTGTTCTTCGGCATGCACGTGATGGGTGAGGCTATGCACCCCTTGCGCAGCTACCAGCCCTTCCTCGACTTGATGCAGACGATGACCAACCCGCTCCTCGCCGTGCTCGTCTCGGCTGTCTTTACCGGGATCATCCAGTCTNCCTCGGCCACCACCGCGATCATCATCGTCATGGCCTCGCAGGGTTTCATCAGCCTCGATGCCGGTGTCCCGTTGGTCATGGGTGCCAATATCGGCACCTGCGTGACGGCGCTGCTCGCCGCCATCGGCAAGCCGCGGGAAGCTGTGCGCTGCGCCGTCGTGCATACCGGGCTTGCTTGTACGGGCGTCCTTATGTGGCTGCCGTTTGTCAGCGTTATCAGGAGTGCGGCCGTCGCCATGTCGCCGGTCTATCCCGAACTCAGCGGTATGGATCTGCTCGCAGCGGAGACGCCGCGCCAGATCGCCAACGCGCACACCTTCTTCAACATTGCCAACGGCTGNATTTTCATCTGGTTTACCACCTACATCGCGCGCGCGGCGGAGTGGCTGGTGCCTGACAAGCCGCTCGAAGAGGACGCGATGATCGTGCGTACCAAGTTCCTGCAGGAGGAACTTCTGACCACGCCAACCCTGGCGCTGGACAGTGTGCGCATGGAAGTCATGCACATGGGCGAGACCGTCAACGCGATGCTGAAGGGGATCATGCCGGCGATCATCAAGGGCGATACCAAGGCGCTCGAGGAAATACGCCAGATGGACGACACGGTCGACATCCTGCATGCGGGAATTCTCGACTACATGGCCAAGATCAGCAAACAGCCGCTGCTTGAAGAACAGACCAGGGAGTTGATGCAGCTGATGGAGGCGGTGAGTAACCTGGAGAACATCGGCGACATCGTCGAAACGAATCTGGTGGTCCTCGGCCATGATCGCGTTCGCGACAAGATCGAGGTCAGCGAACAGACCCAGCAGGTGCTCAATGGCTTCCAGGTCGCGATCAGCAAGGCCGTAGCGGCGGCGGTGATGGCCGTCGCGCAGCGCAACGAGCGCTCGGCACAGGTGGTCACCGGGATGAAGGACGAGATCAACCGCATCGCCGATTCGGCAGCCATGCACGAGGCTCGCCGGCTGGTGGCAGAGGAGCCCAATCGCATCCTGGCCTACACGCTGGAAGTCGAGATCATCGAGAAGCAGAAGCGCATCTACTACTTCGCCAAGCGCATGGCCAAGACCGTCTTGCCGACGGTTCTTCAACAGCGCGATTAAGTAGTCGTCGTTCGCAA